>Ga0326728_10001916_pt1 | contig 71231 bp, 50 predicted proteins | sample MB3enrmetagenome_FD_207602 | JGI IMG/M metagenome (GOLD analysis project Ga0326728, IMG submission 207602) | Lab enriched peat soil microbial communities from McLean, Ithaca, NY, United States - MB31MN | ecosystem: Environmental > Terrestrial > Soil > Wetlands > Peat | place: USA: New York... | reverse complement strand
CGGCATGAAAAATCCGATCAAAAAAAATACTTTTGGGACAGTCTCTGCCGCGCCGCCCAAAAATCTGAGAGATAATTCGACGTGATTTTGAAATTAAGAATCTAATTCGACGAGATTAAGATTAGGATTAGGATTAGGATTAAGATTAACAATGAGATGGGTTTGGAAAATCCTCCCGCCGCTGCTGCCGGCCCTGCTGGGCGCTTCCTGTGTTTCAACCCCGCCGGCCGGCCCGCCGCCGGTCCGCTACGAATTTCAGCGGGCCGAAATGGGCGTGCCCTTCCGCCTCGTCCTTTACGCCCCGTCGCAAGACGCCGCCCAGGGCGCCGCCGCCGCCGCCTTCCAGCGCATCGAGCAACTCAATGACATCATGACCGATTACGATTCGGACAGCGAATTGAGCCGGCTCTCGCAATCCTCCGGCCAGGATCGGGCCGTGCCCGTCAGCCCCGATCTCTGGGTCGTGCTGGAACGCGCCCAACAATTGGCCGCGCGCAGCCAGGGCGCCTTTGACGTGACCGTCGGGCCTTGCGTCAATCTCTGGCGCTTTGCGCGAAGCCAGCGAAAGCTGCCCGATCCGGCCCGGCTGGCCAAGGCCCGTCTGGCCGTCGGCTACGCCAAAATGCTCCTGGACCCCGAACACCACACCGTCAAGCTCCTGGTTCCCAACATGCGCCTGGACCTGGGCGGCATCGCCAAAGGCTACGCCGTCGCCCAGGCGCTCCTGACTTTGCGCCGCTGCGGCGTCGCCAGCGCGCTCATCTCCGGGGGCGGCGACATGGCCGTCAGCGGGCCGCCGCCGGGAAAGGCCGGGTGGCGCATCCAATTGCCGCCGCTGGACGCGAGCAACGCGCCGCCGGCGCGCTATGTTTTGTTGTCCAACGCGGGGATTTCAACGTCCGGCGATCTTTTCCAGCGCCTGGAGATCAACGGCCGGCGCTACTCCCACATCATAGACCCGCGCAGCGGGATGGCCTTGACCGATCACAGCCTGGTGACGGTGATCGCGCCCGACGATTTCACCGCGGACGGATTGACCAAGGTGATGAGCGTGCTGCCGCCGCGCGACGCCCGGAAATTCATCGCCCAGGCGCCGGAGGCCGCCGTGCGCATCGTGCGCCAACCCGGGGTGAAAATTGAAGTGCATGAGTTCAATGGATTCCGCCGGTATTACGAATGACGGCCAGCCGCCGGCCAAGCTAATTGCTTGCGCTTGGGGGCGCGAAAACCTAGCTTCCAGTCCCGTGACGTGCGTTCCTCCCGATGATCGTCGCCAGTAACACGCGGCGTCCACGCAACGTGGATTCGCCCCGGGCCGCCGCGATTCTCTACGGCGATTGGGGCACCAGCAAGGCTTACGTCATCGGCCTGGCCTTCGCCGTTGGCGGCTACAGTTCCTTCTGGCTCATTGCCGCGATGTGCGTGCTGACCGCCCTGGTGGGGATCAATTACATGGCCATCTGCAAGCATTATCCCGACGGCGGGGGCGTTTATGCCAGCGTCCGGCACCGCTCGGTCATCATTTCCATCGTCGGGGCGTTTCTGCTCATCGCCGATTACATCGTCACCGCGGCCCTGAGCGCGCTCTCGGCATTCGATTATTTTGAAGTGCCCCACCCGGCACTCTGGGCCGCCGGGGCCATTGCCATCATTGGTTTGCTCAACGTATTCGGTCCCCGCCAAACTGGCGGGCTGGCGTTTCTGGTCTCGGTGCCGACGGCGGTGGTGGTGCTGCTGCTGGCTTTGTTTGCCCTGCCGCACCTTGGGACGGCGGCGCATAATGTGCAACCGCTGACCGGCGGCTTCTCTCAAAATTGGAAAGGCTTCGTCGGCGTGGTGCTCGCCCTGTCCGGCGTGGAGGCCATCGCCAACTCCACCGGCGTCATGCGGCTGAATCGGGGGACGACCGACGCCAATCCGAATGTTTCCAAAACCTCCTCTCCGGCCATCGTCTGGGTCATGCTGGAAGTCTGTATATTCACCGCCCTTCTGAGCCTGGCCGTCCATGCCCTGCCCAACTTGACCATCAACGCCGCCGACCCGGCCCACCCGGACGTGGATGCGCCGGGCCAGACGGGCGTGCGGGATTACATGCTCCGCTACATGGGGCAGGTGTTCGTCTCCGGTTCCCTCGGTGCAACAGCGGGGCACATCGCCGGATGGATCATCAGCGGCGTGTTTGGCTTGTTGCTCCTCTCGGCGGTCAACACGGCGATTGTTGATCTCGTCGCCATTTCCTTTTTGATGTCGCGCGACGGGGAACTGCCGCCGCGATTTCAAAAGCTCAACGAGTTCGGCGTGCCCAACCTGGGATTGCTGGTGGCGACGCTGATTCCGGCGACTTTGGTGCTGGCGGTCAAAGACGTGAGCGGTTTGGCCGACCTTTACGCCGTGGGTGTCGTCGGCGCCATCGCCACCAATCTGGGCGCCTGCAGCACGGACAGGAAACTCGGCCTGGCCACTTGGGAGCGGGGGATCATGTTCGTCACCTTCCTCATCATGTTGGGCATCGAGATTTCTCTCTTCGCCGACAAACCCGCTGCGCGCGTCTTCGCCATGGCCGTGCTCCTGACCGGCCTGGTTCTGCGCGAACTGGCCGGCGAGTTTGCCGGCCGGGCCAAACTGGCCGAGGCGGCCGCCGCCGCCCGCGCCCCGGCGGGGGCCGTGGCCGCGCCGGAGACGACGTTCAGTTTCGACGCCGCCGGCGTGGACGGCCCGCCGATGATGTGCGCCATCCGCGGGCTGGGAAAGACGCTCGATTTCGCCATTGACGAGGCGCGCCAGACCCGCCGGCCGCTTTACGTGCTGTTTGTCCGGCCGCTGCCGGTTCTGACGGCGCAGGATTACAAACGGAAGTGGCAGGAGGACGACCAGGCGCGGGAAATGTTTCTGGCGGCCAAAAGCAAGGCCGCCGGGCACCCCCTTTTCCCCTGTTACGCGGTGAGCGACTCGGTGGCGGATACGATTGTTGACATCACCGCCACGATGGGAGCGTCGTATTTGATTCTGGGTGCGCCGGAGCGCCGGGGCCTGGCGCAATTGCTGCGCGGCAACATCATCCGCCAGATTTCCGACAACCTGCCCGACGACATCCATCTGCTGGTCTATGCCTGACCGTTCTTCGTCTTAATCCTATTCGCGGATGGACGCGGATTTTTGGCATTCGGCTGCGCTCCATAGCCCCGGCGGCACAATGGCTGCGAAGGTGGCTCTTTTTTGCCATCCACACGGTGTTTTAGGTGCTAATAGGTGCTAATAGGTGCTAATAGGTGCTAAAACGTGCTATTTCCGCTTTCGTGTAGCGTCATGGGGATGGTTTGCAAGGACCTGCAACTGGCTGCAACTTTAACGTTATCGGCCAGGCTTAAACCAGCCGCAACTTTGGGTCTTTCGACGGCCTGGCCGACGGCATTTCATCCTTCAGCCTTTGGCCTTCAGCATTCTTCCTTCTCCCCTTTCCCACTGCAAAATGTCAAAGAACAGGCGCGTGAGCGCCGCACACGATGCACATTACCACGTTTAGGTGGGAATGCAATATTTATTTTTTTACCTGAATTTACCGTTTCGCCGAATACACAGAACCGGAGGGGGGAAGAATTTCCGCCAATTGCCGCCTGCCGTGTTTTGCGGTTTTCACGCATCCTGGTTGGATACTTGCGGCGGGCCAGAACCGAAAAAAGGCGGGAAAATGGGAGGGGGAAATGAACCGCAGATGGACGCGGATTTTTGGCATTCGGCAAGCTGCAACCCAAGAGGAGAAATGAAGCGTGACCATTGGGTGATGCCGCGCTCGTCCGTCTGCAAAACAAACGCCAGGCGGGGCGGCAGAGGAATGCGGGGCACTAATGGTTTTCATGAGTCCAGCTAAACAAAATGTGGAGATGGGGACCCCTTCACGGCACACGGCAAAGTTCTCTGGCGTTTCGGCTGCGAATTTTGCTCGATGAAATCAAACTCGTCGCGTAAAATCTCACCTGCATGGCAAATCATACGCAGCCTAAACATCCGCTCGCGGAAGTCTTCGGATTTCCAGCCGGTGACATGAGCGCCGCCGCAAACCGTCACCGAACGAAGCGCCTCTGCCCGTTCAATAATAAAGTCCCGAACTGCACGAAAGACAAAGCGCAGGACCCGCTTGGTGTTTGCAGCGTATTTCACGAAAACGAGGTCGCCATCACTTGCCCTATTCGTTTCCGGCAGGGCTGGATGATTGCAGACGACGCGGCGGATTTCTTTTTCACAGCCAGTGCAACGTGGACGACGCTCACGGAAGTGCGGTTGAAAGATGCCGACGGCGGTTCTGCCGGGAACATTGACATCGTCCTTTGCGCTTACGACAAGGCGGGTAAAGTTTATGACTTTGGCGCGCTTGAGGTGCAGGCCGTTTACATTTCCGGCAACGTGCGGAATCCTTTTGAGCATTACATGGAAGCCCCGGCAAAAAATTCCGGCATGGATTGGACGGTCGAAGAAAATTATCCGCGACCGGATTACCTGTCGTCATCCCGCAAGCGGCTTGCTCCGCAGTTGATCTTCAAGGGCGGCATCATCAATGCGTGGGGAAAGAAGACCGCCGTTGCCCTCAACAGAAGCTTTTTCAACACGCTGCCCAAATTACCGGAAGTTCCGAAGGCGGAAGCCGACATTGCTTGGCTGATTTATGATTTGAATCCGCCAACAATTGCCGGCGCGCATTACGTGATGTTCCGCGAGCGGAGTGTTTATACCCGGTTTGAGCCTGCCCTGAATCAGATCACGAAGTCAAGCCCCGGCAAGATGGAAGATTTCTTGCGCCAGCTTCAGACCAAGGTTGATGAGAAGCTGGAAACGCCACCGACAAATCGGACACTGGATAATCCTCTTAGCAACTGAGCTATGTCGCAGACTTTCTTACTGCCAGAATGTGAAATTGAGGAACGCGAGAAGCCGGTAAACGTCGCTTCTGTTCCTCAGCGCAGCCCATTTCGCTATCCGGGCGGGAAAACATGGCTCGTGCCGCTTTTCCGTCGTTGGATGATGAGTCTGCCCAGTCAGCCAGCGGTTCTGGTTGAACCATTCGCTGGTGGGGGAATCATCAGCTTGACCGCTGCTTTCGAAAAACTGGCTGACCGAGTTGTCATGGTGGAACTCGATCAGCAGATTGCATCCGTCTGGAAAACGATTCTCGGCGGCTATGCAGAGTGGCTTGCGAAACGCATCCTTTCTTTCGATCTCACTGTTGAATCAGCCAGGGCAGAGTTTGCCAAGATGCCAAAAACCCAGTGCGAGCTGGCATTTCAAACAGTCTTGAAAAACCGGACAGCGCACGGCGGAATCCTGGCCGAAGGTGCTGGAGTCTTGAAGAACGGTGAAAATGGAAAAGGCATTCTTTCACGGTGGTATCCACAAACCATCGCAAAGCGGATTACGAACATCGGATACCTTGCACACCGCATTGAATTCAAGCACGGCGACGCTTTTGAAGAACTCGCACGTTTTCGGAATGACCGAAGCGCTGTGTTTTTTATTGATCCTCCGTACACCGCTGGCGGCAAGAGCGCTGGGTCTCGGCTCTACACTCATTCAGAGGTTGACCACGAGCGGTTATTCTCCCTTTGTGAAACTCTTCGTGGCGATTTCCTGTTGACCTACGATAACGCGGAGGAGGTTTGCGCTCTCGCCAAGCGACATGGTTTCGCGACCAAGCCGGTGGCAATGACAAATACCCACCATGCCGAGATGAACGAGCTTCTGATTGGCCGGGATTTGGGCTGGGTTGAAGATGGAGGTGTTTTCCGTGAAGAATCTGTTCCTTACAAAGGCAATATGCCGGCAAAGAAGCCACGCCGCACAACACACAAAAGGAAAACGTAAATGTGGACATCTTGTGCAGTTGTTGAATTCAATTGTGGAAAAGGCGCGCCGATCTGATTTAAGGTGCTTAGAACTCAATGGAGAGCGAATGGACGTTATTGTCTTTCCGCACCGTAGGTGGCCAAGGATGGGTGTCGTTTTACGGAACGAAGCATTACTTTTGGACTACAAAACAAAGATGTCCTTTCGGGTTCGGTCAGGTAATTTGGGATTTTCTCCGGGCGTTTTCACTGCGAAAATGCAAAAAACCTCTCAACAAGGATTTTCTTGAGAAATATTTTCTTGAAAATCAAGACAATCCATATGGAATCCAAAACATAATGAGTCTGCTTCATCGAGGGGTGGAGGTTACGACGGCGACACAGTTTCCTCCTCTCTTTCTTCCACAATTAACAGGCAGTGACAGAAAAGTGGCGATTGAAAGAATGGTGAAGCTCGCCCGAAAGGCAGATTCGATTTTCTCGTCGCATCGGCACGGTGGTGTATCCGCCGCTATTCGGAAGTATGATCGATCTCAGTTCTCGCATGTAGCAATTTATTTGGGTGATGGTGAAGTTGCGGATATCGGACCTCGTGGAGGGGAAATTAACTCACTATACGATTCAGACGATAGTACTCATTTCGCGCTTTATACCCTCAAGGCCGATGTTTCGGATGAGTCCCGCCAAGCTATAGTTAAATCTGCGCGTGATGGCATATCAAGAGGAATCAGTTTCAATTATTGGGGTATATTTCTCATGTTCCTCAGGAATCGATTTAAGCTGCCAGTGATGCGGGATGTACCCAGCGTTGCAGATATGTTGTTCTCAAACTCCTTCGAGTTGGTCTCATATTTATAATTGGCACGAACAGTTCCTAACATTTCAACATTTTGTTGGTCTGTATTCGTGGAGCCTCCGATTGCTGGATTTCCAAAAAAAGGGCCGTCCGCTCGCCAGAATGAAATTGGGCAACCCACCTCACCCCGGCCCTCTCCCCCCGCTTTGCTGCGCTCCGTGGGCGGAGAGCGAGAATCGGTGGCCAAAGGGGTCAAAGCTCCAGAGGTCGGCGCGGCGCGCCGACCCTGCCGAAATTAGACGCGGTCGCCCGGACGGATGCATTGCAGGGCCGCGGCCACGACTTGTTCCACCTCGATTTGGCGCAGGCAACGGAGGTCTATCGGGCATTGGCGGCGGAAACAGGGGGCGCAGGGGGCGTGGCCGCGCACTACTTGCGCCTGGGCCGAAAAAAGCGGGCCGGTCAGTTCCGGAGAGGTGCTGCCAAAAATGACCGTCACCGGCGCGCCCACGGCCGCGGCCAGGTGCATCGGGCCGGTGTCGTTTGTCAATACAAGATCGCAAATCTTCAGCGCGGCGGCCAGTTGGCGCAGGCTGGTTTGGCCGGCCAGATTGAGCGCCGGTTCGCCGGCTCCGCGGGCGATGCCGGCGACGATGCTTTCCGCCAGGGCGCGCTCGGCGCCGGTCCCGAAAACGGCCCAGCGGCAACGGGTTTTTTCGCGCAAGGCCAGGGCCGCGCCGGCAAACCGCTCCGGCGGCCAGCGCTTGGCCGGACCATACTCGGCCCCCGGAACCAATCCGAACCAGGGCCGCCCGGCGACACGCGCGAGGCCGAATTTTTCACGGACCTCCTCCATTTCCGCTTCGCCCACTTCCAGGCGCGGGGGCAGCGGCTCCGGCGAGGCGCCCAGCGCGGCCGCCAATTGCAAATAATGATGAACGTGATGCGCCGCCGCCGGGAAGAGGGTGCCGCCGCCGCCCGACTGAATGCGCCGCGCAATCTCGCGCGCGGAGCGTTTCCGCATCCGGATGGCGCCCGGAAGGGGTCGAATGGCCTGAGTCAACAGAAAGGTCCGGCCGGCCCGCGCGGCGCCGATGCGGATGGGGATGCGGGCCAGCCACAACTCCAGGGCCGAGCGGGCGGAGTTGGGAAAGGCGAGCGCGGCGGTGAATTTTTTTTCCCGCAGGCGCCGGCTCACCTGGAAAAGGCTTTCCGCGCTGGAAAAGGCCAGCACTTCGTCCAGAAAGGGCTGGCGCTCCCAGAGACCGGCGAGTTTTTCCGGCGTCAGGAGGGTGAGGCGGGCGGCTGGGCGCGCCTGGCGCAGACGCCACAGGGCCGGGGCACACATGACCGCGTCCCCCAGCCAGTTGAGGCCGCGCACGAGGATGCTTTCGGGCGTGGCGGGCATAATCAGCGGAGGCAGATTTTACGCACGCAATCGTCGAAGCCCTGGGCGCCGCTGAGGATTTTGATTTCCACGCGCATGAAGTAAATGGGCAGGTCGCGGCGGTCCAGTTTGGGGAAGCGGACCGCGTCCTTTTGCGTGGTAATGATGATTTCCGCCTGGCGCTTTTTGCCGCGGTTGATGACGTTGAGGATTTCCTGTTGGGTGAAGCGGTGATGGTCGGCGAAGCGCTTTGAATAGACCAACTCGTGGCAGAGCTTGACCAGGCTTTGCTCGAAACTATCCGGCTGGGCGATGCCGCTCAAGGAGGCCAGGCGCCGCCCGCGCACAAAATCCAGGTCTTTGCGCTCCCCTGTGAAAACATCCTCGAAATAGAGGGGGGCGTGAATGCACTCGATGATGGCGGCCGAGGGGTTGTAGCGGCTGATGCGCTGGCGCAAGGCCGCGGTGTTGCCGTCGCTTTTGGTGATGAAAATGACGTTGGCGCGCGCCAGGTGGGAGGCCGGCTCGCGCAAGGTGCCGCGGGGGAAGAGATGCTCGTTGCCAAAGGGCTGCTGGCAATCCACCAGCACGACGTCCTGGCGTCGTCCGGCCAGTTGCCAGTATTGGAAGCCATCGTCCAGCAAGAGGGTGTCACAGCCGAAATGCTCGATGGCGTAACGGCCGCATTTGACGCGGTTTTTGTCCACCAGCACGACAACATCCTTGAGGTTGGAGGCCAGGAGGTAGGGTTCGTCTCCCGCGGCGTCGGAATCCAGCAGCAAGTTTTTGCCGTCGGAAACGACGCGCGGGGGCGTGCTGTCCTCGCGCAAGAGGAGTTTGTTCAAGAGGAGTTCCGCCAAGGGCTGGGGTTTGGAACGATAGCCGCGCGAGAGGATGGCGACCGTGCGGCCCTGTTGCTGGAGCTCGCGGGCGAATTTCTCCACCACCGGCGTCTTGCCCGTGCCGCCGAGGGTCAAATTGCCGACGGCGATGACCTGGATGCCCAGGGTGGTGTCGCGGATGAGGCGGGCCTGGACGCCGAAGCGGTAAATCTTGAGGCCGAAGTGGTAAATCTTGGACAGACCAAACAAGAGCGAGCGGATGAGGGCGGCGCGTTTGCCGCGGCGCTGTTCAAAGATGATCTCCAGGAAAGGCGTCTCAATGGCTTCAATCCACGCTCGAATAGTCTGCCGCATCTGAAGGAGCAGTCTGCCAGTTCATCCCCCTGCCCGGCAAGGAAGGAGAGCAAATGTTTCGAATTCAAGGCTTGGCGCCGAAAACGGCGGTAAATTCGGCTGTTTGGCGCAGTTGAATGAAGTTGTTGTCGGCGAAGATTTGTTGGCGGAAATTGATCAGTTGCGGGTTTTTGGCCCGATCGGCAGTGTTGAGGTCCACGGCTTTTTTGAGGGCGGCCACGGCCTGGGTCAATTCGCCCCGATGGGCCTGGATGGCCCCGAGATTGTACCAGGCGACGGAATTGTTCGGATCCATCTGGGTGAGGCGCAGAACGGCTTGCTCGCCTTTGGCCAGGTTGCCCAAGCTCAGGAAACCGCCGGCCACCTGTCGGAGAGTGTTGGCGTCGGCGCCGGGGAAATTGAGCACCTGATCGAGCAGTTGCTCGGCGGCGTTGGTCTGGCCTTGGGACATGTAGCGCTGAACTTCGTTGAAGACTTGTGCCAGGGAAACGCCTTCCTTGCTCTTCTTCAACTGGCGAATGAAATCGCTGATTTGGTCGTTAAAGGGGTCGAGCTTGTGGCAGGTCTCAAGAATCGAAATGGAGTCGTCCACGCGGTTTTGGCTCAGGAGCAGGTTCATCAAATGAACCACCGCTTCGGGACTGTAGGGACAATAGGCGAAGGCCTGTTTCAAGGCGAATTCGGCCTCCTTGGTCACCCGCGGCCTCTCGGTGGCGCTGCGGGAGTTGTCCGGGCTGGAGCGCCAGAGGTAAATGCTGCTGGCGATGGAACTGCGGAGCTTGGAAAAGGCCTTCTGCGCGTCGTCGTCGCGGATGAACTTGGGGTCGCCGGTGAAGTGGCTGAAATCGTGGCGGAGATAGACCGCTTCGGCCCAGTCGCAGACCGTCTTGACGCTGGTGTCGTAGGTGATCCAGTTGCCGATGGTGCGGCGGGAGTACTGGCTCCAGAAGGCGTGGTCCTTGTCCATGTCCGCCTGCGAGAGCTCCTGGATGGGATGCCGGTTGATCTTCATGATGATGCCGAAGGGCGACAAGTAGGGATACATCCAGTCCAGGGGATAGCTTTCCTCGACGTAGAACTCGTGGTGGGGATTCTTGTCAAAGATGACCTTGGTCAGCAGGCCGTTGATGCTCATGACGGCGACCTGGCCCGTGATTTGCAGGTTTCCTTTGCTGTCCTGACGCACCTCCTCGCCGGGCTTGACGAGCTTGCGCTCGTTGGGGAACTCATGGTCGTGCTGCAAGCGCCGTTGCGCGTCCATGTAGTACTCATTGAATTTAACGCTGGAGTCCTCCGGGCTTGGCGTCAGGATTTCGGTGTCGGGATAGACGCCGCCCAAGCTCTTGACGATGGCTTCCGGGTAGGCTTCTTCGAGCATGCGCCGGTTGAGGCGGACGACCCGGTCCATGCGGATGATGTCATTATTGGGCAGGATGGGGTCGCCGGCGGCCGCCTCCTGGATGAGCGGCGGCAGTTGGATGTTCTTGAACCGATCGGGGGTGTAGATGTTGGTCGTTTGCAGAATGACGTTCAAGTCCTTGGACAAGGCCAGGCGCAGGGCAGTTTCATCGGCCTTGGAATTGAGGGCCTGTTGGGTCTCCTTGCTCAAGTGGCCGTAAAGGTACTGGCCCAAAGCGTCCTGCGCGGCGCCGGGACGCAGTTTGGCGGCGAGCTTTTCCGCGCTGATGAACTGGTCGGGCGCGAACCAGGAGGTGCGGGTGGCGCGCTGGCGCTCGACCCTGGCGCCCACGCCCTCGAAGAGGGTGTCCAGCCCGCGGCCCAAGTGGGCGTAAGCTTCGTCCAGCCACCTGAGCTGGCCGCCCGGGCCGAACACTTTGGGCAGTGAATCGTGGAGGAAATTCTGAAAGAAGGGCGGGTCCAATTGCGCGCTGCGGTTGAACTGGGCGCGGATGTAGTCGAGGTACGTATTATCCGCCAGCGCGTTTTGGGTGATGATATAGACGTCGCGGCGGTCGTAATTTGTGTCCTGCTCCGGCTGGCAATCGTGGGGAATGAAACTTTCGCAGAAGATGGTGTAGGTGGGGCAGAAACGGCCCGGATCGGTCCCGCCGAACAGCACGGCGTCGCGGGCCATTTCCGGATAGACCATGGCGCCGTGAGGGCCTTTGGCGGCGGCCTCGCGCAGCTTGGGGTCATAAGTCAGTTGGCCATCCGGCCCCTCGAAGGGCGGGGTGAACATATCGTGGCCGAACCAATATCCAAACCAGTGGTTGTGCTGCTCGCATTTGAACCAGTGCGACATGCCGGAGTAAAGCGGCAGCAGGGCGAAGAGGGTCAGCGTGATGCCCAGGGGGGCGCGCAGACGGTAAACGAAGAGCGCCACCAGAAAAGCCACTGTCATCCCCACCAGCAGCAGGCTGGCCATGACGGGCATGCCGTACTGGCCGGGGGCGAAGGATTGGGCGATCCAATGCGGCAGGGACGAAAGGCTCATCTGGGTTTCGCCATCCACCCCGAAATAATTGACGGCCGTGACCGAAAAGAGGGAATACAAGGCCAGCGCCACCGCCCCGCCGCCCAAGTACACGCCCCAGCCGCGGAATTTCTCGTAATGGGTCGCCATGAAGGAGGCAATCAAAGCCATGCCGTAGCCGATCAGGACCGCCACGACCGCGTGGGAGGCGGTGAAGAAGACCTTGACCAGGTCGGCCGTCTGGCGCTCGCGGGTCGGGTCCAGGAAGATGGAGAGCAACACGCCCAGGAACGGATAGATGGCGGCGACGGAAATGATCCAGGCGCGCTCGCGCTTTTGCATTTTGAAAATGAAAAACAACGGCAGCACCGCGAAAAACATCGCGACCAAACTATAGGCGTCCGCCAGGCCCGAAAAGAGCATTCCCAGTTCCGTCATGAAACGGCTCGGGTACTGGAAGATGTCCGTTGGATGGAGTTTGTCGTACTGGCCGCGGGTCAAGGCGTGCCAGAAGCCGCCGACGGTGCGCGGGTAGCCCCACTCCATCGGCGGGTTGGTCATGCCGGAAACCGCCTCGTAGAAATAGAAGCACGAGCCGATAAACATGAGAAAAAACGACAGCCCTGCCGCGAGCCATTCGGTCAGCAACCCGCTGGTCTTGACGGTCAGGTAAATGCAGGCGGCAATGGAGCCCAAGCCGACGCCGTGATAAATGACGAGCACCATGTCATTGGAGAAATCCAGGATGTGCGCGCTCTTGAGAATGAGGCCCAGGCCGTAGCACACGCTGTTGATGAGGAACATGTCCCGGCCCAGCTTTGGCTGCCGGGCGGCGACGCCAATCTCAATGCCCATAATGGCCATGACCAGCGTTTGGTGAATGGTCGAGCAGACGCCCAGAAAGAAAAACGCCGTGTAGAGGTAGCGTCGCTGGTGCGGGGCGTAATTCCAGCGCATCAACAGGGCCAGGACCAACAACAGCCACGGCACGCCAAAGAGAGAGATGCGGTTGATGACGACCGACTCCTTCCACATGGAACTGCCCAATCCGAGCATCAGCCCGGCGGTGATGCCGGAGACCATGCAGATGGCGCTCTCCCATTTGCCCGTCATGTTCTTAAGCTCCTCGATCCCTTCCATCAACATGCTGCTGCCGCGCGAGACCATCAAAGCCAGCACGCCGCAGCCCAGGGCCGCCGTGGTCGCTTCGGCCAGGGCCACGCGCCAGGCGATATTCTTGAAGGGCACCAGCACCGTCCAGAGCCAGGTGTAAATCGTCCAGAACGGGTAGCCCGGCGGATGGGGAATCCCGCCGTAATAAGAAGCCGTGCAGAGTTCGCCCGAATCTTCCAGGGTCACCTCCGGGGCCAGGCAGATGAAATAAATCACCCACACAACGCCAAAGGCAATGAGCAGCGAGAGCCAGTCAATCCGCCGGAACAGGGGCGCCACCGGCGCGGGCGCGGGCTGGGGCGGCGGGGCAGCTTTGGCGGGCGGGTTGGCGGCGGTTTTGGCCGTCGCGCCCTGGGGCGGTCGAGGTTTAGAATTCATCGCAAATATCGCATTGGCCGGCGTTCATCCAACGGACTGGACACCAGAAACGGTCAATTTGTATAAAAGTCTTTGCTCCATTGGGCAATGACGAAATTGAAAATTTTCTCTGGCATTGCCGCCGCCCCAGCCGCATCGTGGTGGAAGTATGAATACCGCTAATGCTTCGCGGCCCCGCCTGAGCCGCCGCAGTTTTCTCAAAATCACAGGCGCGGTCGGCGCCGGCATCGCCTTTCCAACCTTCATTCCGGCCACCGCCTTGGGCCGCGGCGGGCGGCCCGCCCCCTCGGGCCGCATCACCATGGGGGTGGTCGGCTGGGGCATGCAGGCGCCGGGAAACACGCAGCAGTTGATGGAACTGAACGACGTTCAAGTCATCGCCACTTGCAACATTGACAAGAACCATCTCAAACAGTCCGTCCAGGCCATCAACGGCTTTTACAAAAACAAGTCCGTCCGCACGTATCACGATTACCGCAAAATGATGGCGCGGCACGACATTGACGCGGTCATGATCGCCGTGCCGGACCATTGGCACGAGTTGATGGCGGTGGAAGCGGCCCGGCGCAAGAAGGACATCTACAGCGAGAAACCGCTGGCCAAAACCATCGGCGAACAGCAGAGCATCGTCAGGGCCGTGCGGGACAACGGCTGCATCTGGCAGACCGGCTCCTGGCAGCGCTCCAGCGGCAGTTTCCACAAGGCGGCGGAAATCGTCCGCAACGGGCTGATCGGCAAAGTCAGCCGCGTGGAAGTGGGACTGCCCTCGGGCCACTACGACTTCGCCAATACCGGCAAATATACGCAGGTCACCAAGCCGCCGCGGGAATTGGATTACCAGCGGTGGATCGGCCCCTCGCGCATGGAACCTTACATCCGCGCGCGCGTCCACATGAATTGGCGCTGGAATTACGACACCGGCGGGGGGCAATTGATGGACTGGGTGGGCCATCACATGGACATCGCCCATTGGGGCCTGGGCTTCGACCTCAGCGGCCCTTGCGAAGTGGAAGGCCACGGCGAATTCCCGCCGCCCGACGCGATGTGGAACACCTGCACCAAATTCCGCATCGAAATGAAGTATCCCCAGGACATCCACGTCACCCTGGCCGGCGGACACGACGACATCAAAGGTGGCACCAAGTGGATCGGCTCCGAGGGGTGGGTCTATGTGGACCGGGGCGTCTTCGACGCCTCCAACGCGGAGTGGAAGGACATCAAGGAACTGCCGGACACAGAGGCCAAGATCAAGCTCTACCGCTCGACCAATCACTGCCGCAATTTCATTGACTGCGTCAAATCGCGCCGGCCCACGATCACGCCCGCCGACATCGCCCATCACTCCGCCCTGCCCGGCCACCTGGGCTACATCGCGACGATGGTGGGACGGAAATTGCGGTGGGACGCGGAGAAGGAGCAAATCCTGGACGACCCCACCGCGACCATGCTGATGACGCGCCTGTTCCGTCCGCCCTACCACAATTGGTAAAGGCGGCAGCCTGCGCCCTTCACTACGCTGTGGCCGGTGACGAAGTGGCAGCCTTGGTGTCACAAAATGTGATACCTGGCCGCGGCCAACTGGAGGAGCCCTTCCGATGGCCTTCACCGAGCAAGGGGTGGCCATGCTTTCCAGCGTTCTGCGCAGCGCGCGGGCGGTGCAGGTGAACATCGCCATCATGCGCGCATTCGTCCGCCTGCGTCAGATGCTCCTGACCAATGCCGACCTGGCCCGCAAGCTGGCCGCTCTGGAAGCCAAGTACGACTCCCAGTTTAAATCCGTTTTTGACGCCATCCCCCAACTCATGACTCCACCCGATCCCCCAAGAAGACGCATCGGCTTTCGCGCCGAGGAATCTTGATCCATGCCCTTGGACATTCCGGCGGGAAAAGCAGATAACAGAAAGCAGAAAAGGCGGGAAATCGCGTGGCAATCCCCGGCGGTTCAAAACCCACGCGCTCATCGTCCATTGGACAATACTGCGGTGACGTTTTTTTGGCCTTCCTCGAAGGCAAAAAACTCTGGTTCAGAAACCGCGGCGCAGTCACAATTCGTCTCCAGGCAAAGGCGGAACATCCGGCACGGCGGCCAGATACTTTTCAAAATCTTCACGGCGTCCCGCGGCGGCTTCGCGGCGCAGATATTCCATGGTCATAACCACCGCCAATTTCTCTCCGGCGGCGCTGGCCAGGAATTGGCTGACCGAGTAGCCCTCGCGCGCCGCAAGCTCTTCGATGGTCCTTTTTAGCGACTCCGGCAACTGGACGGTTAGTGTGCTCATGATTTTTTGCGTATCAGGCTCAAATAATCGCGGGGCGGGAGCGCGACTGCGCCAAGCTGCTCCGACCCGTGAAAATCTTTCACATTATGGGTTACAATATAGCCGCATCCGGCCGCAAAAGCCAGTTCCAACAACATGTCATCATCCGGGTCAGCCAGAAAGGGCCGCCACAGGAAATGGATTTCCTGCAAATGCGCCTGGCTGGCAAGGTAGCGCAAAAAGCGGCGGGCATCCTCCGCCGTGTCGCCGGGCGCCAGGTTCTCGGCGCGGGTCAGCACGGCCTGCCATTGGGTATAAAGCCCCACCGAGAGGCAGAGCTGGAATGCAGGGGTTGGAATGGAACTGACCAGCGCGAAGCTCGCGCCGCGCCGGGAACGGGCCGCCGCCACCAAAACATTCGTGTCAAACACGACCCTCATTTCGCAGATTAGCCAGAATGCCCATCGTGAAACAAGTGTTAAATCGAAATGATGGTCACTGTTTGGGCACGATTTTTTTGGAGGGGTTAGCTGGCCTGATGGAGTAATTGGCGATGGCCCGGCGGGAAATCGGATGCCAACCCCCAGCGGTTCAAACCGGCGGAAAAAGCGGAAAGCAGAAAGCAGAAAAGGGGGGAACTGACGGGAAGCCCGACGAATTCAAGCCCGACGAATTCATTGACCGGCTCGATCAACCGCACCAACGGGTTGTTGACGATCAAGTTCGGCAATGGCGCGGGCAAAGCAACGACTACGGGCAAAGGAGCGGTGCTGCAAAATGTGAACAGCGCCGGCGGGTTCTTCCTGGGAAAAACCAATGCCGGGTCAATTTTCCTGCAACCGTAGTTACCGGTATTTCGCGGTTTGCTCCGTTTTCCATATTGGCGCGGTTTTTAAGGTTCGTGCTTCATTCTCCTCATTCAGATGAGGATTTCGATCCGGCAAACGCGACCCCCAAAAGTGGCCTGCGCCCGCGCGGAAAAAAAAGATTAAAAAAAGTTGTATAACCACAAAACCGTGGTATAGTGCTGGCGTGAGAGACTTGTTCTTTGACAAGTTGCAGACCTCGCGGAAGGGATTTCCCGGAGCCTGCGACCGGGAAACGGCGGCGGGATGTTGCTGGCGCGGGCCGCATCGCCCCCGCGCGATTCGGAGCGAAAACGCCCTATGGGCTTCGCCTCCAACATCCTGCCTCTGCCACCGGAATCGCCGGCCACCCAAATCCGTGTCCATCGGCGTTCATCTGCGGTTCTCTTCTGCATGGATACGGCAAATCTGCGGTCTCCATCGCGGCCCCAACCGCAAAAAACAGCGGGATTAGCACCTTTTAGCACCTGTTAGCACCTATTAGCACCTAAAAAACCGTGTGGAGGGCAAAAAAGAGCCAGTTCGGGGTATCCGGCCCCCCCTCCACTCTGCACTCTAAACTCCTTGTGCCGCCGCAAAAACCATCCCTATGACGCAAGAGAAAGGCGGAATTAGCACCAAATCGCACCAAATCGCACCAAATCGCACCTAAAAAAATTGTGTTGGTGGCAAAAAAGAGCCGGTTCCGGCCATTCGGAATCCTCTTAAAGGTCACGGCTCGACAGAGTCTCGCCCTTCTGTCAGAACACGTGATTTTTGAGGAGGGCGAAAACTTCGGTCGAAGCAATCTGCGGCGGAAGGGAAGGGTCAGGCTGCTCGCAGATGAGAACCGGCTGGTCCGCCGGCTGGACAACGCGCCGGCCATGCGAGCCTTTGACCAGGCTGGCGTCAAGAGGAATAACGTCCATGAGCGTGCGGAAACCGAGCTTCTTTTGCAACAGGCGCCGGAGGATTTTCCACTTGACCAATGGAATTTCCGGGTCCAGAAACAGTTCCACCGGGTCGTAGCCCGGCTTGCGATGGATGTCAACGCAACGGGCGAAATCCGGCGCCAGCGCGTCGTCCAGCCAGTAATAATAGCTGAACCAGGCCCGTTCCTCCGCCACCGCGATCAAGTCGCCGGCGCGGGGATGGTCCAGGCCCAAGTCGCTTTTTTCCCTGGCGCCCAGAACGGAGGCGACGCCGGGCTGGCGGGCCAGCAGGTCGCGCGCGCGGGTTTCCAGCGAGGGGTCATTGAGGTAAATGTGGGCGACCTGGTGGTCGGCGAGGGCAAAGACCTTGCTGGCGCCGCAATCCAGCAGTTCCAACCCCAACTCCTCCCGGATGGCGATCCAACCCTCGCGCCGGAAAAGACGATTCAAATGCACCGGGGTGTCCACGGCGCAAATTCCGTATTCGGACAACAAGACAACTTGGACGCCGCGTTGCTGGAAAAAGGAAATCAGGCCGCCCGCGATGGCGTCAATGCGCCTGAGGTCCGCCGCGATGAAAGGCGAGGCCGGGCCGTGCCTTTGCAAATTGTAGTCCAGATGGGGAAGATAGACCAGGTTGAGGGTGGGGGAGAATTTTTGCTCGATCCATCTGGCCGCCCGCGCAATCCAGCGCGAGGCGGCGTCCGCCCCGCCGTGCGGCCCGTCCACCCCCGCCGCCGGCCCCCAGAAGCCTGGGAAGGGAAACTCGCCCAGGTCCCGTTTGATCTCCGGGCGGATGGCGGGCGGCCAGGTATAGATGTCGAAGACCTTTCTGCCGTCGGACGGATAGGCCGGGCGCGGAGTGATGGAGTAATCGGCGGCCGAGTACATGTTGAACCACCAGAACAATTGGGCGCAGGTGAAGGCCGGATCGCGCGCGCGCAGGTCGTCCCAGATTTTCGGCCCCGCCACCAGGTGATTGGACTGTTTCCAGAAATGCACCTCGGCCAGCGGGCGGTCGTACCAGCCGTTGCCGACGATGCCGTGGCTGGCCGGGAGGCGGCCAGTCAAGTAGTTGGCTTGCGCGGTGCAGGTCACGGCGGGGAAAGCAGGCTCGATGCGCGCCAGCGCGCCCTGGTCGCGGAAGCGGGCGAGGCTGGGCGTGTCCGGGCCGATGAGAGAGCCGGTCAGGCCGACGAGATTGATGACAGCCAAGCGGGGCATCAGACCGGCATTATCCCTCTCAGAGGCGCGGGCGCAACATCTTCTGTTAATAACGGTTGAGAAGGCGGGTCAGGGACGGAGGCGCAAAACTTTGCGCGCGGCCTCGTGGTGTTGGCGCAGTTCGGAAATGGCGTCGAGCATCCGGGCGGGGACGACTTGGTGAATTTCGATGCCGACGCCGATGTCTTTGAGCATGGTCAGGGTCAGTTCGCCGCCCAGGTGTTCGCGGAAATCCTCCAGGCCCTTGAGCACGCTGGGCTGGTGTTCGGGGTCCAGGTGGAGCAATTCGTTGGCAAACAACTCGAAGCCCAGCCGCCGCAACAGGGCCAGCGCCCGCTCCGCCGCCGCCGCCTCCAGCCAGCCGCTGTTGCGGGAATAAATGACGTCCAATGCCAGGCCGATGGCGACCGCTTCGCCGTGGCGAAGCTCGTAGTGGGAAAGGGATTCCAGCTTGTGCGCCGCCCAGTGGCCGAAATCCAGCGGGCGGGCGGAGCCAAACTCAAAGGGGTCGCCGCCGCGGGCGATGTGGTCCAGGTGCAACTCGGCGCTGCGATAAATCATGCGCCGCATCGCCTCGGGGTCGAAGCGCGCCAGCAAGTCCGCGTCGCGCTCCAGGCTCTGGAAGTAGGCGCGGTCGCGCACCAGGGCCACTTTGACGGCCTCGGCGTAGCCGGCCCGTTTGTCGCGGTCGGAGAGAGTGGCCAGGAAATCCGAATCGTTGATGACGGCGAAGGGCGGAGCGAAGGCGCCGATGAAATTCTTCTTGCCAAAGGCATTGATGCCGTTTTTGACGCCCACGCCGGAGTCGTTCTGGCTCAGGACGGTCGTGGGGACGCGCACGTGGCGGACGCCGCGGTGGGCGGTGGCGGCGGCCAGCCCCGCGACATCCAGCAAGGCGCCGCCGCCGATGCCCAGGACGTAGGAATGGCGGTCAATGTGGTGGCGCTCGATTTGGGAATGAATTTCCGAGACGTGGAAGTAGGACATCTTGGCCCGTTCGCCCCCTTCGATGACCAGCGGCGGGCCGGCCAGAACGACCCGCCCCTCCAGGCCGGCGAAATAGCTCTCGATGGCGCCGGCCAAATCGGGCCGGGCGCGGGCCAGGCCCTCATCGAGCACGGCCAGCACCTTGGGGGCGCGCGAGGGCTCCGCCAGCAGCGTGCGGAGGAGCGAGTTGGAGGGCGCGAAAAGGCCGCGCGTAAAATAGACGCGGTGCTCGAACTCAACGGCAAAGGTGCGCGCGATGGTTGCCATCATGTCATTATTCTGATTGGACGGGCGTTTTGGAAGTTTTATTTAACAGCCCGCGTTGAGCATCTCACTTTCTTCGGAAACCGAAACCCAAGAATGCACCCCGCGTTGCCGGGCGCGCGAGTTTTGGCTTTATCTCCCTTTGAATTGCCCGCATCCTGCCGGGCGCATCCATGAAAAAAATTATTATCATCTTGACAGTCGGCGCGGCCTGCGCTCTTCATGCGCAAACGACCAACGCGCCGCGAACATATTTTGAGGCCTGCAAGTCCGCCCTCAACTGCCCGTTGGTCCGGGGCATGTCCGGCATCGGCGCCTTGACGGGCCAGGTCACCTATCCCGTGGACATCAGGGTCGAGCGGCTGACGGCGCGGCCGGCCACCAACACCGTCTATGGCGTGGCGGTCCGCACGCGCCTTTCGCGCGCCGGGGGGTTGCAGGTGGATTACATTGACTACGACGAACTGGACGGCCTGATTCACGGGCTGCAACTCATCGCGCAGGCCGATCATACGGTCGTGCCGATGGACGATTACGAGGCGGTCTATCGCGTGCGCAGCGGGCTGTCGGTGGCCAAAATATCCAACGGCAACAAGGTGGTCATCGCCATCCAATGCGGGGACGCCAACGGCACGCGCAATCAAATCGGGCCGTATGTCCTGGACGACCTGCAACGACTCCTGACGGCCGCCAAGGGCAAGATAGATGCCCTTGCCGCCAGCGGCCAATGAACGGCATTTTGGGAGCGGCCTTTCGGCGGGTTTAACTCAGGCGGTCCTGAGAGTTTCCAGAATGCTCGTGGTGTGCCAGGAAACGCCGGTGTCAATAATCTGAAGTCTGCCTCCGTTTGACTCGACGGCCGCCAGTTCTTCGCGGTCAATTTTATCGAGTGTCCAATCACTGCCTTTGACCCAAATTTTGGGTTTGACAGCTTTGAGAAAGTCGGTGGCCTTGTCCTCGTCAAAGACGGTTATGGCATCCACAAAGCGAAGAGAGCCGAGCATCAGGATGCGGTCATCCACCGGATAGATGGGCCGCTGCGCGCCTTTCAAGCGTCTAATGGATTGATCGCTGTTGATGCCGATAATCAGGGTGTCACCGAGGTTTTTGGCGGATTGCAGCAATTTGACGTGTCCCGGATGAATAAAGTCAAAACAGCCCGAGGCGGCGACGATGGCCGTGGAGGCCCGAAGTTGCCGCCAAGGAACAAGGTCCTCCTTATTGAGCAAGGTGACCATGGGCGAGAGCAGGCAACAACCCAGCTTGATATATCAGCTTTTCCACGCGACGAAATTCTGGGCTTGGCGGCGGTTCCTGTAAAGGAGGAAATCGTTTGACCGCGAGGAGTGCCGCTGGCAGGGTAGGCGCCGCGAAAAAGCGAGAAGGCCCTGCATTGCCTCCTCCCTGGCCGAGATGATGACACCCGCGGAGATAGTTTTGAATAAACTCGGAAAAATTCCGGAACGAATACTCATGCTCAAAGGCCACAGCGCCGGCATCGGGGATATTCTGAGAAGTTCGGCGGCCTGGAGGGCGCTGAAGAAGGCCTTTCCCAAAACCGAGTTGCACCTGGCGCTTTTCACCTGGGAGCCGGGCTACCCTTCGATCTCATTCATCGCGCGCCACCATCTGCTGCGCGGCTTTTTTTGTGTTGACAAAGGAATCTGCCGCCTGCGGGCATGGCGGAAGCTCCGCGCCTGGGCCAATCACGCGGCCAGGACCGTCCGGCCCGACCTGGTGATTGACTTTGAATCAGCCGGGTTGTATTCGGCCCTGGCCGCCTGGCAGTTGGGGCGCGCCGGTGGAGCCGCGACAGCGGGCATCGGCGAATTTCCATTGCGCGGGGCATTCTACGACATCGTCTCCGTATCAAAGGCCGAGTTTGCGCGGCGGCGCGGGTTGGAGTATCCGCTGGAATACACCAACCGTGATTTCGTCTGCCTTTCGGCGCTGAACATTGAGCGCAACGGTCTCGCCATTGAACTGGAGGAAACCAACGAAGGCCGGCTCTTTCGCGAAAGCTTCCGGGAAAGATTTCGCATCCCATCGGGCGCGACGATCATCGGAGTGAACATCGGGTGCGGCACTCCCGGCGCCATCGGCAAGAGACCCAACCTGAAGTATTTGCTCGCTTTGGTGCAAGAGGCGAGCAGCGGGCGCGAGGCGGCGGTGGTGCTGACCGGCGCGAAGTTTGAGCGGGACGTCAATCAGGAATTTCTCGGCCTGTGGCCGGCAAACGGGAAACCCTTGCCGTTGGATTTGGCCGGGCAGACCAGCCTCTTTGAGTTGAGCGGGCTGATCCGGGCGTGCGATCTGTTTATCTCCACGGACAGCGGCCCTTACCACCTGTCCGTGGCGCTGGGGGTCCCGACCCTGGCCATTTTCCGGTACGACAACCGGATTCAGTTCCACCGCGAAAAGCACGTGCGCTGCGTCCTGTTGGAGAAGGAGGAACACTTGGCCGGCGCCATCCAGGCGGCGGAGGAATTACTCCCCCGGCGCCGCGGCCTGTTGCCTATCAATTGATGCCTTGATTCTGCGCAGAGCTTCTGCAGCGACGGGGCCGGCGGAGATGGAGGCCAGACAGCAAGCCCGCCCCGCGGTCAAGCAGTCCGTTCGATTTTCTTTCAGACAACGGCACGGGGCGATGAATTGCCGATGCTGCTCCCCAACCGGCATCCATTCCTTCAACCCGCCACGGTCGCGAAAAAAGGCCATCGTCGGCACACCCAAGGCCATGGCCAGGTGAAGCACACCCGAGTCGGCGCCGAGGTGCAAGCGGCTGCGTTGCAAGATGGCCGCCAAGCGGGCGATGGTCGTGCCGGGCAGGCACACCAGGCGCTGATCGTCCACGGCCGTGGCCAAAGCGGCCAGGCGTTGCTGCTCCCGCCGGTTGGCGCCGGCCGTGGCCGAGAGAAAGAGGGCGCCGTCGGCCGCCAGGAGCGCCTTGGCCAACTGGATCCAGTTTTCCAACGGCCACTCGTTGAGCGGCGTGCTGCTGGCGTTGATGGAAAGATGCGCCGAGTTTTGAGGAATCGTCTCTTGCGCCCATTTCCGGGCCTCCTCCGGCAGGCGCAGATCGAAGCGCGCCGGCTGCAAGGAAAAACCGCGCGCGGCCAGGACCCGGCGGCGTTGCTCATAGACCGGCAGTTCCCGCGTTCCGCGTTTGACCCAGTCGCTGACCAGCCAGGCGTTCCAAAAATGGCGGCGGCCCGCCTCAAAGCCCAGCGCCCGGCGCGCGCCGATGAACCCGGTGGCGAGGATACTGCGGTCGGAGCCGGAGAAATTGAAAGCGACGTCGAACCGCTGGCGGCGCAAGGCCCAAAGGATGTCCCAGTGCTTCCACCAGGGCGGGCTTTTGGCGGTGAGAGGGAAAGCCCAGGGCCGGTCCACGCAGGGCGCCATTTGCAGCAACTCCGCCCCCACTGAGGCGGACAAGGTGTGAAGCTCGGCCCCTTCGTAATGCCGCTTGATCTCCCACAACGCCGGCACCAGATGGACCGAGTCTCCGAGAAAGCCGAAATCCACCACAATGATCTTGCGCGCGCCGCGCGTGCGCTCGATAAAGGTGGTTCCAGGCCGTCCGCCGGACATCCCAGAGTGATAATTATCATTCAACATGGTGTCTCATCCTCCTTGGACGGGCGCCAAATCCGACGCGGGATAGGTCCAGATTTCGGCCAGGGTGGGATGATAGTGCGGCATGGCCGCCAGGTTGGCGGCAGTCATCCGCCCGCGCATGGCGGCAATGATTTCGTGAATCAGCTCGCCGGCGAACGGACCCACGCACGCGCCGCCGAGAATCTCGCCGGAAACCGGATCGGCCAACAACTTGACAAAGCCGTCCCTGGCCTCCATGATCAACGACTTGCCGTGATCGTTGAAGGGATAGCTGGTGGAGCGGAAGGCGATGTGCCGCTCCCGCGCGGCCTTTTCCGTCAATCCGACAGCGGCCACTTGCGGGTCGGTGAAGACGACGCTGGTGATCAGCCGGTAATCCATGAGCCGTTTGGCGCCGGGAAGGGCGATGTTGTGGGCCGCGATTTCGCCCTGCTCGACGGCGAGGTGAACGATTTGATGCGGCCCGGTGCAATCGCCCGCCGCGTAGATGTGCGGCGCGCTGGTTTGCATTTCGGCGTTGGTGACGATGCGGCCGGAATCGGTTTGAACGCCCGCTTTGGCCAGGTCCAGGCCGGCCGTCGCCGGAACCCGGCCCAGCGCGAAGAGAATCTCCTCCGCCACGGCTCGCCTCGTCCGGCTCTGGTGCTGGAAGGCGATACCCTTGCGCCGCCCATGGCGGAAGGCTTCGAGCAATCGGGTGCCGGTCCAGAGCCGGACGCCCTCCCGCTGCAAGACCCTTTCCAGAACGGCGGCGGCGTCGGCGTCGAACTCGCGCAAGAGATGTTCGCCGCGCTGAATGAGTGTTACCTTGACATCGAAGCGGCAAAAGAATTGGGCCAGTTCGACGGCCACCGGCCCGCCGCCCAAAACAATCAACGACCGGGGGAGCCGGCGCAACGAGAGCGCTTCGTCGCTGGTCATAAAACCGATTTCCTCCAATCCCGGAACCCGCGCCGGGGCCGTGACCGAGCCGGCGCAAACAATGAAATGTTTCGCGCTGACAGTGTGGGGCGCGCCGCCCCTGGCGTTGTCCAGCGCGACGGTATGCGGATCAACAAAACTCGCGCGGGCGCGGACGAACTGGAATTTTCCGGCGGATAGATTCTTGCGGCGATCCGCGGCGAAGTCGGCAATCATGGCATTTTTGCGGGCCATGACCGCTGTGAAGTCGAAGCCGGCCTTGGGAATGCGCAGGCCCCAGGTCGTGGCGTGGCGCGCCAGGTGGAGCACCTCGGCGGCGTAGAGCAGCGCCTTGCTCGGCATGCAGCCGCGCAGGATGCACAACCCGCCAACCTCGTGCCCGCCCTCAATGACGACGGTTTTCAGGCCCGCCGCCGCCGCGGTGCGGGCCGCGGCATAACCGGCGCTGCCCCCGCCCAGGACGGCGAGATCGAAGACCGGCGGACTGCTTTTTGCAGGCGTTTTGTTCACGGCCCTGAGGTTATTCCCTCCCGTCCATTGGCGCAATGCGCGGATGGCCCCCGCGGGTTAGCCAGTAAAATGACCCACCTGAGACATTTTACTGGCTAACCATTTTTTGTCGCGCCTTGGCAAAAAGCGTGGATTGACGGAAGGCCCGCCACAGGGGAGGCTTCACCCATGAAATCGAACCTGCAACCGTTCAAAACTCATCTCCCGCTGTTTGCCCTGGCCACAGGGCTGCTCCTGTCGCAAACTCTCCCGGCCGCCGTCACCTTCACCAATACGCCCGCCGCCGTGAGCAATACCTACACCGGAGCCATCACCCTGCAAATTGGAGGGTTGACCAACGGGGAGACGGTGAGCATAAAAGAATATCTGGATGTCAACGGCAACGGCGTCATTGACGCGGGGGATTGGCTGGTGCATCAGTTCAAGCTGACCGATGGCCAGGGGGGCATGGTCATCGGCGGGGTGACCAATTTCAACGTGCCCGGCGACACGGACACGACGCCGGGACAGATCACCGCGAAGTTGAATTTTGGGAATGGGAATTTCATGCAGAACATCGTGGGGAAGTATTTGTTTGAGATGGGCAGCACGAGCGGGCGTTTTGCGCCAATCACGAATTCGTTCAGCGTCACCAACTCTCCCTACACGCAAAAGATCACCGGCAACGTGCTCAGCAACGGCACCAGCACGGTGGTGCCCAACGCTGTTGTTATGTTGTTTCTTCCCGGAGGCAACAGCGGCCCGCTGGCGGGCGTGGTGGCGGACAATTCGGGCGGCTACAGCATTCCAGCGCCGCCGGGGACTTATGGAATCGTTGCGTTCAAGAGCAATTATGTCACCGATTTCTCGACGCCGCCGGTTGTTGCTCTGGGCAGCGGCACGAATGTCACCACAAATCTGACAGTGACCCGCGCCACGGCGAGCATTTCGGGCGCTTTCGTTGATGCCAGCAATTCCAGCATCGGATTGCCCGGGGTGATGGTTCATCCGGAGTCCACCACCGGCTTGCTGGCCATCGGTTTTACCGATCCCAATGGCAATTTCAACGTGCCGGTCACCGCCGGCACGTGGGAGGTCAAGGCGGACGACACGTCACTGATTGTCTATGGCTACTTGGGGCTGCAGAACGGCACCAATGTCAGTGCCGGGCAAACCAATGTTATCTTGGCCGTGCCCCAGGCCACGGCGCTCTTTTACGGCAGTGTGACGGACAATCTGGGGAAACCATTGGCGGGGGTTGATGTTTATGCCAGCGACAACAATCAGTTGTATGAATCCGACGGCTACTCCGATGCGAGCGGGAACTACGTCACCGCCGCAGTGGGCGGCTTGAACGGCGTCTCGTGGCACGTTTCAGCCAGCAGTACCGCCGGTTATCTTTTTTCGCAGCCGGACTTTGATACCAACGGCGGGGCGGAGATCAGCGCCGGACAGGCGATGCAGGCGAACTTCATCGGCGATGTTGCGACCAATACCATCTCCGGCCATCTCAAGAATAACAGCGGCCACCCCATCGGCGGTGTCGGGGTGTGGGCCAACGCTACGATCAATGGGGTGCAGTACAACCAGAACAGCGTGGATACCGACACCAATGGCTATTATTCGCAGTCCGTGCTCAACGGCACTTGGACGGTTGGCATTAATAATTGCACCGATTGCGGTAATGGCTTGCCCAGCAACTATCTCGAACCGCAAAATCAAACGGTGGTGATTTCCAACGACAACGTGACGGTGGATTTTACCGCCGTGCTGGCGCCCCATGCCATCTCCGGCTACCTCAAGGACAACAACGGCGACCCCATCGGCGGTGTCGGGGTGTGGGCCAGCGACCAATCCAACGGGAATTATCAGAACTATGCTGACACCGACGGCACGGGGCATTATTCGATGGGGGTGGTCAACGGCACTTGGACGGTTGGCATCAGTACTTGCAGCGGTTGCAGTGATGGCTTGCCGAGCAACTATCTCGACCCCCCAAATCAAACGTTGGTGATTTCCAACGACAACGGCACGGCGGATTTCACCGCCCTTCTTGCGCCCAATTTCATCACCGGCAGCGTGAAGCAAGGCAACGGCACACCGATCGTCGGCGTCGGGGTGGAAGCCAATGGCAGCATCAACGGCACCAATTATGAGGCCTACGTGGACACTGACGGCAATGGCAATTATTCACTGAACGTGGTCAATGGCGCCTGGAACGTCAGCGTCAATTGCCACGGCAGCGGCAACAGCGAAGGCAACGGCCGCGACAGCCTGGACAATATTCTGGGCAGCACCAACTACACCTGCCCGAACGACCAGTTCCCCACGATCTCGGGCAACAATACCAACATCAATTTCATCGTCGCGTTGTGCGGCGGCATTTCCATCACTCCCACGAACTTGCCCGCCGGCGAAGTCAATGTGTATTACGAGCAGTTTGTCCAGGCATCCAGTTGCAGTTCCACCTTCAGTTGGTCGTTCATTGCCGGTTCACCGCCGCCGGGTTTGCACGGGACAGCTACAAACAACGAAGCCGAACTTTATGGCACACCAACCAATGCCGGCATATACTATTTCACCGTCCAGGTCATTGACGGCAACGGCCTGACCAACACGCAGGCATACTCGTTGACCATCAACGCGGCGGTGCAAGTGGCGACCACCAACTTGCCCAACGCCACCGATGGCGTCTTTTACAGCCAGCTACTGCAAGCCGGCGACGGACTGACACCTTACACTTGGTCTTTGTCGCCCGGTTCGGCCGCCCTGCCGGCTGGCTTGACACTGACGAACGGCGTCATCGCGGGCATTCCGACAACCAACGGCCCCTTCAATTTCAGTGTGCGGGTGACGGATGCGGCAGGGGCGACGGAAGATCAGCCGTTGTCACTCACCATCACCCCGGCCCCGCTGGGGATCACGACCACTTCGTTGCCGGCGGCCCTGGAGAATGTCCTTTACACCAACGCGCTGACCGCCTCGGGTGGCCAACCGCCTTACACTTGGAGTTCGACCAATCTGCCGGCCGGTTTGACACTGGCGACCAACGGCCTCATTTCGGGCACGCTGACCAACATCGGCACCAATGACTTCACCGTGCAGGTGACGGATTTCTTGGGCGCGACGACCAATCAAGTGCTGGCGCTCACCGTGCTCCTGGCGCAAGGTTCGTTGCAAGTGACCATCGAGCCTATCGGGGCGGCGACCAACGGGGCTGAGTGGCAAGTGGATGGCGGAGCCTGGAATGCCAACGGCGCGGTCGTATCGGGATTGTCGGTGGGAACCAACCACGTGCTGGCGTTCAAGGTGATTTACGGCTGGAGCGCTCCATCCAATCAAATGGCCACGATCACCAGTGGAACGACCAATCAGGCCACCGGCCTTTACACGAAGGAGACGGTGAAGCATGTCACGTTGACCATCACCGCGCCTGAATCCGGTCAAAGCCTGGACCTGACCAATGATGTTTTCACCGTGACCGGCACGGCCAAGGACAACCTGCCGGCCAAGGACAAGGTGGCCGTAGAGGCGGTCTATTATCAAGTGAACGAATCGAACCGCAGCAATTGGACACCTGCCACGCCTGTCAACAACTCTTGGAGCAACTGGAGTGCCAGCGTCACTCTGAACCCTGGCGCGAATACCATCCGCGCCTACGCCGTGGACACCAGCAACAACACTTCAACCATCACAAACGTTGCCTTCAAGTACATCCCCAGCGCCATATTGTATGTTTCAACAAACGGGTTCGGCACCGTCCATCCCAAAGACAATGGCAAACTGCTCGCGATTGGCACCAACTACACCAATACCGCCGTGCCGGGCAAGAATTGGATATTCTCCAACTGGGTGGCCAGCGGCAGTGAGAATTTTGTCTCCAACAATCCGGTCCTGAAATTCAAGATGCAGTCCAATCTGGTGTTGACGGCCAACTTCGTCACCAATGTCTTTCTCGCCGCGAAAGGAACCTACAACGGGCTGTTCGCCCCGGCCAACGCCCCGCGCCAGCAGACCAATTCCGGGGCGATCACTTTCACCCTCGCCACCAATGGGGCCTTGTCGGGCAAACTGACCATCGGGACCAACACGCCGTCGCTGAACGGACAATTCAACCCGGCCGGCGCCGCGACCATCACCACACCGCGCAAGGGCCTCAGCACTTTGACCACCACCTTGCAACTGGATTTCGCCAGCCAGACAGTCAGCGGCTCGGTCTCCAACACCGACGGCAGTTTTGAGGCGCAGGTGACGGCGGACCTGGAACAAAAGACGACGAATTACGAAGGCCGATACACCCTGATCATACCCGGCGCCAATGACCCGACGGCAGGCCCGTTTGGCACGAGTTGCGGGACGGCGGCGGTGGAGTCTGGGGCCATCAGCTTTGTGGGATATTTGGCGGATGGAACCAACTCTGTGAGCCAAGCCAGTTCTGTTTCCAAGGACGGTTATTGGCCGTTCTACGTGCCGCTCTACGGCGGTCATGGTTCACTCTGGAGTTGGAACTGCTTCACAAACACCAACGGCGCCATGATTATTTTCTCGACCAACGCCAGTTGGATCAACGCGACCAACGCCAACAAGGCGGCGGTTTATCGTTCCGGCTTCACCAACGAGCAGGCGGCCATCAAAGGCTCTGTCTATACTTGGACCAACAAGCCGCTTTTGAGCCTGACGGGCGGGCAACTGACGAACCTGCAAGTGATCTTGGAGTGGGACAATCCGCCCTTCGCCATCACCAACACCCAAATCACGCTAACGTCAAGCAATACGATCAGCGTCCCCGGCGCCAATGTTATCGCCGGGAACACGAACAAACTGGCTTTGACGATCACCAGGACCAATGGCGTGATCAGCGGCAGTTTTGTCAATCCGTTCAATGCCAAGCAAACGCTCAAAGTCAAGGGGGTGCTGCTGCAAGGCCAGACCAAGGCCGAGGGCTATTTTCTGGGGACCAATCAAAGCGGCACGTTTCTGCTGATGTCGCCCTGAGCGGTCAAGGGTCCACAAAGGCTCAGTGGGCGGCGGGAGGGGTTTCCCAGCCGCCGCCCAGCGCCGCGTAAAGCGTCACTTGGTTGGCGAGCTTCGCCAGGTGGAGTGAGACAAGTTCCTGCTGTGCCGCGTAGAGGGTCCGTTGGGCATCAAGGACGCTCAGGTAGCTGTCAATCCCCATCCGATATCGGGAATTGGACAAACGATACGTTTCTGCCACGGCATGAACCAGGGATTGTTGCGCCTCAACCTGCTGGTCCACCGTGCCGCGGATGGCAAGAGCGTCGGCCACCTCCCTGAAGGCGCTTTGAATGGCCTTCTCGTATTGGGTTACGGCCATGTCCCGTTGCACCTTGGCGGCCTTGTGTGCGGACCAGGTGCGGGCATCAAAGATCGGCATGACAATTTGCGGCGCAAAGGTCCAGGCCTTTGATCCGGATTTGAAGAGTCCGGACAGATCGCTGCTGGCGGTGCCAATGGCGGCCGTCAGGGAGATTTGCGGGAAGAACGCCGCCCGGGCCGCGCCGATGTCGGCATTGGCCGCCTTGAGCAGGTCCTCGGCTTGAAGCACATCCGGCCGGCGCAAGAGCACCGCGGAAGATAAACCAGCGCTGATTTCTTTCAGAGGAGCAATGCTGCCCAGCCCGGTTGGCAGGAAGTCGCCCGGCGCCGGCGAGCCAAGCAGAAGGTTCAAGGCATTCTCATCCAGCGCGATCAGTTGTTGGAAGCCGGCGATGTCTCTGCGAGCGCCGTCCACTTGCGTTTGCGCGCGCTCAACATCCAATTCCGCTGCAAGGCCCAGTTCATGGCGGCGATGGATCATATTGAAAGTGCCCTGTTGGGCCGTCAGAGTGTTTTCCGCCACAGCCAGGCTCTCCCGGTCCGCCGCCAGGGTCAGATACGCTTGGGCGACCGACGAGACCAGCAGGATCTGTGCGCTGCGGCGGGCCTGCTCTGTGGCCAGGAATTCCTCCAAGGCCTGGTCCTTGAGACTGCGGATGCGGCCGAAGAAGTCAATTTCCCAGGAAGCGACGCCCAGATTGACACTGTAGCTCTTGATCGTCAGGGGTTCCGGGAAGCCTTCGACATTGGCGGGAATCCGTTGTTCAGTCATGCTGCCGGTGGCATTGACTGTTGGCAACAATTCGGCTCTTTGAATGCCGTACTGCGCCCGGGCCATTTCCACCTTCTGAGCGGCCAGCCGCAAATCGCGGTTGTTTGTCAAGGCCGTGGCTATGACTTGTTGAAGTTTTTCATCGGTGAAGAATTCCCGCCACCGCAGTTGGGGCGCGTCCGGCGCATTGGTCACCGGCTGGATTGCCTGACAGGCTCTGCCAGGGGGCCATTCGGCGGGGACGGGCGCTTCCGGCCGGGTGTATTTGGGAGCCATCGTGCAGCCAGCCGGGATGAGGGCGATTCCAACGAGCAAAAGAAATGTGTTTTTGTTCATTTTATTGATGCGCGGATGGATTTGCCGCAACGCCTTTGCCTGCTTGTTGGCGGCCTTGTTTGCCAAAAGTCTTCTGGATCAACACATAGAACAGCGGGGCAAACAGGGTGACCAGGAAGGTCGAGGTGACCACTCCTCCCACCACGGCGGTGCCGATGGCTTTTTGAGCGCCTGAGCCCGCCCCATTGGCAAGCGCCAGAGGCAGGACGCCGAACCCGAAGGCCAGCGAGGTCATGATGATGGGACGCAACCTCAGTCTGGCCCCTGCCAGGGTCGCCTCGATGAGTCCCATCCCTTCATCCACTCGCGCCTTGGCAAACTGCACGATCAGGATGGCGTTCTTGGTCGTCAGGCCAAGGGTGGTCAGCAGGCCGATTTGGAAATAGATGTCATTGGGCAATCCGCGGAGCGAGGTGGCGATCACCCCGCCGATGGCTCCCAGGGGCAGGGCCAGCAGGATGGAAATGGGGACCGGCCAGCTCTCATACAAGGCCGCCAGACACAGGAAGATCACCAGAATGGAAAAGGCGTAAATGGGAGCCGTCTGGGAACCGGCTTGTCGCTCCTGATAGGAAAGCCCATTCCAGTCAAAGCCGATTCCCTGCGGCAACTGTTTGACGAATCCTTCCATGGCTTGCATGGCTTCGCCGGAACTCCTGCCCGGCGCCGCCTCGCCCAAGATGTTGATGGCTGGAAAGCCGTTGAAACGCTCCAGCCTGGGAGAGCCGGAAGTCCAGTGCCCGGAGGCAAAGGAAGAAAAGGGAACCATCCTGCCGGCGTTGTTGCGCACATAAAGCTTCTCCAGGTCTTTGGGCAACATGCGGTAGGGAGCGTCGGCTTGGGCAAAGACCCGCTTGACGCGGCCGCCTTGGATGAAATCATTGATATACGCGCTGCCGAAGGCCGTTGAGATCGTGTCGTGAATGGCGACGATCGGCGCCCCCATCGCGCCGGCCTTCTCCCAATCCACGTCCACCCGGTACTCGGGGACATCTTCAAATCCATTGGGGCGAAGCTTGGTCAAGACCGGGTCCTGTGCCGCCATGCCGAGGAGCTGATTGCGCGCCGCCATGAGGCGGGCGTGGCCCAGACCGCCCCGATCCAGCAACTGAAAATCAAAGCCCTTGGCTATGCCCAGTTCCACGACCGCCGGCGGCGCAAAGGCAAAAACCATGGCGTTGCGGATCTTGGAAAACTCCTGCATGGCTCGTCCGGCCAGCGGACCAACTTTCAGATCCGCCCGTTCGCGCAGTTTCCAATCCTTGAGATCAACGAAGGCCAGGCCCGCGTTTTGTCCCTGGCCGGAGAGGTTCATGCCGGAGACCGTCAGGCAGGATTTGACCGCGTCCTTCTCGTGGTTCAGGAAATAGTCATTGACTGCATCCATCACCTTTTCGGTTTGCTCCAGCGTCGAGTTGGCCGGGAGCATGGCCTGCACTATCAGGACTCCTTGATCCTCGTCCGGGAGATAGGCCGTGGGCATCCGCTTAAAGAGCAGGCCCAAGGCCGCCACGATCAGAAGAAAGAGGAGCAGGCAGCGGAACTTCCTGGACAGCAATTGGCCGACGATCTGCACGTAGCGATTTCTGGCTCCCGCAAACAGGCCTTCAAACCAGAGAAAGAACGGGCGCAAAAACCAGACTCCGCCCTCAGCCGCTTCATGTCCTTTGGCCACCGGTTTGAGAAAGGAGGCGCACAGCACGGGCGTCAAGACCAAGGCTACCACGACGGAAAGCAGCATCGAGGCGATGATGGTCACGGAAAACTGGCGGTAAATGACCCCGGTGGACCCTTTAAAGAACGCCATGGGGCCGAAGACGGCCGAGAGCACCAGGCCGATGCCAATCAAGGCGCTGGTGATCTGGTCCATGGACTTTCGCGTGGCCTCCAAGGGTGAAAGACCTTCCTCGCTCATGATCCGTTCCACGTTTTCCACCACCACAATGGCGTCGTCCACCAGCAGGCCGATGGCCAGCACCATGGCGAACATGGTCAGCATGTTGATGGAGAAGCCGAAAAGACCCAACACGGCGAAAGTTCCCAACAGCACCACGGGCACGGCGATGGTCGGGATCAACGTGGCCCGCATCGTTCCCATGAACAGATACATCACCAGGAAAACCAGCAGGATGGCCTCGAACAGAGTCTTGACGACTCCGCCGATGGCCACCCTGATGAACGGGGTGGTGTCGTAAGGATAAACGACCTTCATGCCGGGCGGAAAGTAGCGGCTCATCTCTTCCAACTTGGCCCTGATGGCATTAGCCGTGTCCAAGGCGTTGGCGCCCGCCGCCTGTCGGATGGCCATGCCGGCGGCGGGCTTCCCGTTGTAATAGACTTCGACATCATAAGATTCAGTCCCCAACTCCGTCCTTCCCACATCCTTGATCCGCACCCTGGAACCATCGGGATTGGTGCGGATGGGCACGGCGGCAAATTCCTCGGGTGTCTTGAGCAGGCTTTGCACAATGATGGAGGCATTCAGGCGCTGGCCTTTCTCCGCCGGCGCTCCGCCGAACTGCCCCGCCGACACTTCCACGTTGTAGGCCCGCAGCGCCGTGGTCACATCCTCAATGGTCAGGTTATATTCCGTCAGCTTGTCGGGATTCAGCCAGATGCGCATCGAATACTGGCTGCCGAATTCGTCCACCTCTCCCACCCCCGGCACCCTGGCAACCACCTTCTCCAAGGTGGACTGGGCATAGTCGCGCAAGTCATTCCCATCCATGCTCCCGTCTTCCGAGATCAGGCCCACGACCAACAGATAGTTTCGAGTGGACTTGCTCACCATCACCCCTTGGCGCTGCACCACCTCCGGCAGGCTCGCCGTGGCCAGTTGGAGCTTGTTCTGCACCTGCGCCCAGGCCAGGTCCGGATTGGTGCCGGGCGCAAACGTCAGCTCTATACGGGCATTGCCGGACGAATCGCTCGTGGCGGCCAAGTACAACATGGCGTCGAAGCCCGTCATCTTCTGCTCGATGATTTGCGTCACGCTGTTTTCAACCGTCTCCGCCGAGGCTCCCGGATAAAACGCGGTGATGGCGATGGAAGGGGGAGCGATGGGAGGATACTGCGATACGGGCAGACTGAAAATCGCCAGGCCGCCCGCCACCATCAGGATGATGGCGATGACCCAGGCGAAGACCGGACGCTTCAGGAAGAACCTCGATAACATGGCGCCTCTCCCTTACTTCGATGCCGGAGGCTGTCCGGTCGTTTTCACCGCTGGTTCCGCTGCCGGCATCCGACCGTCATCAAAGGGGACCTCTTTGACCGAGGCGCCGGGCTGGACTTTTTGCATGCCCTCGGCGATGACCCGCTCTCCAGGCGCAAGGCCGGAGGAGACCAGCCATTGGTCGCCAACGGCCCGGTCAAGGCCGAGCATCCGTTGCTCGACTTTGCCGGAAGCGTTGACAATCAAAGCCACTGGATTTCCCTTCGGATCGCGCGACACCGCTTGCTGGGGAATCAAAATGCCTTGCTCATTGACACCTTCCTTGACCACAGCGCGAACGAACATACCCGGCAGGAGGACCCCCTTCGGATTGGGAAAAACCATGCGCAAGATCACAGAGCCGGTGGTCGGATCCACCGAGACGTCGCGGAATTGAAGGGTCCCCTCCAAAGGATACTTGGCGCCGTCTTCGAGGATGAGGTTCACTTGGTTGGCGTTTGTCCCCTCACGGTTCATCCGCTTTTCCTCCAAGCGGCGTTGCAATCGCAGCAGTTCCGTGGTGGATTGGGGCACATCCACATAAATGGGATCCAGTTGCTGAATGGTGGCCAGGGCGGTGGGTTGATACGCCGTCGCGATGGCGCCGTCCGTCACAGAAGACCTTCCAATCCGGCCGGAGATCGGCGAAACCACACGCGTGTATCCAAGGTTGATGCGGGCCGTCTCCACCATCGCTTGGTAATACGCAATATCAGCCACGGCCTGCTTCAGGGCGGCAGCGGCATCATCAAAGTCTTGCTGCGCGACCGATTTATCGGCCAGAGCTTCCTTGTAACGATCCGCCCTTGACTGAAGGGCGGGCAGATTGGCTTCAGCCCGGCCGAGGGCGGCCTTGGCATTGTCCAGCGCCGCCTGGAAGGGCGCGGGATCAATCTGGTAAAGCACTTCATCGGCCCGGACATCCGACCCTTCGGTAAACAGGCGTTTTTGTATGAGGCCGTTGACCTGTGGGCGGATTTCGGCAATGCGATACGGCGACGTGCGCCCCGGCAGCTCGGTTGTCAGTTCCACCCTTTGCTGGGCCACCGTTACTGTCGCCACTTCCGGCACAAGAGCCGGTGGAGCCTGGACCTGGCGATTGCAAGCGGTCATGGACAACTCGCAGCACAGGGCCAAAAGGACCGCTTTCCATGGGAAAGAGAAATGATGTTTTCGATTGTTGAGTGTCATTAGAAGCGCTCCGGTTATGGCTGGTGATTCTGGATGAACTGTATTCTCATGTCGTCTTTAGGTGAATGTCTGCTAACCATTGGAAAAAGCGGGCGGCCGGGCCGGGCGCCTACGAGTCAAAAAACAAATCCAGCGCCTTGGGATGGTAATGGGTGGCGATGGCCCGGCGCGTCAGACCCATCCCGCTGAGGATGAACCAGACGGCCTGGTGAACCAGTTCCTCGCGGGACACTTTGTAATTGATGGCCGGCTTTTCCGGCAAATGGACCAGGGCGATCCAGGCCCCCAGGTGGTGGGCGAAACGAGCGCTGTTGCCAGGCGACAACGGCGTTTTGACCGCGTCCCCGGCCGCCACCGCCGCCTGCAGGCAGGCCTCGATGCAACTGCAAAAGCGATGGAACCGGTTTTGGTGCATCGTCCGGGCGAAAGCGCCGTCCTCCAGGAAACTTTTCAACATGAGCCGCTGGAGCGTGTCCCATTGGATGGCGCCGACCGGTTTCCCCAGCACCTGCACGCGCACGAAACAGTGGACCAGGTGAACCAGGCTGGAGGTGGAGGGTTCCAACCCGGCAATCAAGTGGATCAACTTGCGGATGGTGGGGTCGTTGCCCTGGCAGCAGAGGTTTTGGATTTCCGCGTAAAGCGCCTCCTTGCTGGGAAAATGCTTGTAGAGGAGCGGTTCGGAGACCCCGGCGGCGCGGGCCAGGTCTTTGGTGGTCGTTTCGGCGTAGCCTTTGCGGGCAAAGAGCGGCAGGGCGGCCTGGACGATGGCCGCCTTGCGTTGCCCCGCGGAGAGACGCGTTTTCTTTTCCACCCGCACACGTTAGTGCATGCTAACTTTATGTCAAGGCGGTTCCCCGATCTCTCGCTTGCGTTGAGCGACTTCGCCGAGTTCTTCGAGGAGCGAAGATCTCTGTTGAAAGAGAAGCTTGCTAAGTTGCTCGATGTCCCGTTGAAAGAGGCGTTTTAAACGCTAAATGAGAAATCCGCAACGGTCGTGCTCAGGACGGCGGCCGCGCCGAAACACGAACAATTTGCGTCGGGGTTTCGATGCGGACCAATTCACCATCTTCCAACAAGCGCCATTCAGCCAATTCCAGGACCGTCCGCGCCTGTTCCCGCGTCACGCCGGGAAAGTCATCCAGGAAAGTTTCCAAGGAGTCACCCGCATTGAGGTGGTCAAACAGACTTTTCACCGGAACGCGCGTTCCGCGAAAGACCGGCTCGCCCCCCAGCCGAGCCGCGTCTTTTTCAACACACTCAGCCAGTCGGCGGGCCGCCGCACCCTGTTCCAAAATCGCTGCCATACCCATACTCTAAGCCATTGGACTGCGATCTGGCAAGTCCGCAAACGGCTGGACGGGTCTTCGCCGCAAGCGCAAAAGGAGGACTTTCTGACGAAAGTGCTTGCGCCGGGCGGGGCGGTTGTTACAGTCTGGTCACACGCGGAACCGCCTTTGGGTGGTTCTGGTTTTCAACCCGTTGACATTTTATTTGTGAAAATTTTTTCCGGCACGTCCAATCCGCCGCTGGCCAGGAGCATCACCGCTTACATCGGCATCGAATTGGGCAAATGCGCCGTCACGTCCTTTCCCGACGGCGAAACATTTGTCAAAATCGAGGAAAACGTGCGGGGCGAGGACGTTTTTATCGTGCAGTCCACCTGCCCGCCGACCAATCACCACCTGATGGAGATGTTTATCATGATGGACGCGGTGCGCCGGGCCAGCGCGTCGCGCATCACGGCCGTGCTGCCCTATTACGGCTACGCGCGGCAGGACCGCAAAGACCAGCCGCGGGTGCCCATCACGGCCAAATTGGTCGCCAACTTGCTGGTGGCCGCGGGGGCCAATCGCATTCTGACCATGGACCTGCACGCCCAGCAGATACAGGGCTTCTTCGACATTCCGGTGGATCATCTTTACGCCGCGCCGGTCATGTATGAGTATTTGAAGAAGCTGCAGTTGCCGGATTTGGTGGTGGTCAGCCCGGATGTGGGCGGATTGAAAATGGCCCATGCCTATTCGCAAGTCCTGGAGGCCGGCCTGGCCATTGTGGCCAAACGGCGCAAAAGCGCCACGGAGATCGAAGCCATGGCCGTCATCGGCGAAATCCGCGGGCGCAACGTGCTGCTGGTGGATGACCTGACGGAAACAGCCGGCACGCTGGTCAATGCCGCCGTTTTGTTGAAGAGAAAAGGCGCCCGGAAGATCATCGCCTGCGTCTCCCATGCGCTGCTGAACGATCTGGGGGTGCAAAGATTGCGAAAATCCAATATTGACGAATTGGTCACGACTGATACCGTCCTACGCCCCGTCATTGACGGGGTGAAGATTACGACGCTCTCGGTCGCCCCGCTGCTGGGCGAAGCGATCAAGCGAATAAATTGCAATTCGTCGGTCACGTCGCTTTTTGAGTTTGACGGCGGGCGCACCAGTTAGGCTGGCGCGGGAGCCAATCTTCGCATATAAGGCAAAAACGATGAAAACTGTCGCTTTAACCGCGTTTCCGCGGAAGCTGGACCGGCGGGCGGGCGCAAAAAGATTGCGCGCCGCGGGCCGCGTCCCCGCTGTCATTTACGGCCGGCACAACCCGCCGCAGAACCTGGAAATCAACCTCAAGGACCTCAAGGATGTCATCCATCACTCCGCCTCGGAAATCATGCTGCTGGACCTTTCGGTGGAGGGCGACGCCAAGCCCAGGCGGCTGGCGCTGGTGCAGGAAATCCAGCACCACGTCTTGACCCACCAGTTGCTCCACATTGACCTGCACGAAGTTGCCGAAACGGAAAAAGTCACCGTCCAGGTCCCGGTGGAGGCCACCGGCGAAGCCCTCGGCGTCAAGACCGGCGGCGGAACCCTCGAGCACGTTTTGTTCAAGCTCAAAGTGCGCGCCTTGCCCAAGGATTTGCCCGAAGTCCTCATCGCCGACGTGAGCCACCTGGAGATTGGCCAGGCCATCCATATCGGCGAGATGAAAGCCCCCCCCGGTGTCGAAATCCTGGGCGACAAAAGCATTCCCGTCCTTTCCGTGGCCGCGCCCGTGAGCGAAGCGCAGGAAGCCGCCACGCTGGAAGCGGCGACGACGCCCAGCGGCGAAGTCGAGATGATCAAGGAGAAGAAGGAAGAGGGAGCCGAGGTCGAAGCCAAGCCGGGCGAGAAGCCTCCGGCCAAGGGCGCCGAGAAAGCCCCGGCCAAAGGAGCCGAGAAAGTGCCCGCCAAGGGCGCGGAGAAAGCGCCGGCCAAAGGAGCCGCGCCCGGAGTGCCTGGCGCTCCCGGAGCTCCCGGAGCGCCAGGAGCGCCCGCTGCTCCCGCAGCCAAAGCGGCAGCGCCTGCCGGGAAACCGGCCGGCAGGAAGTTCAAGAAGTAATCGTTGGAGAATTTGTGTCTCATTGCGGGACTGGGCAATCCCGGTCCCGAATACGCCGGCACCCGGCACAATATCGGGTTTGTGCTGGTGGACCGTTTGGCGGCGCACTGGCAGGCGGCCTGGCGCCTGGAGAAAAAATTCCAGGCCCGCCTGGCCAGGGCCAGATGGGGCGGGCAAAAAGTGATTTTGTGCCAGCCGCAGACGTTTATGAACGCCAGCGGCCAGGCCGTCGCGGCCGTGGGACGGTTCTATCGCCTGCCCGCCGGACGGATGTTGATCGTGGTGGATGACGCGGACTTGCCGCTGGGGCAGTTGCGGCTGCGGCCCGACGGCAGCAGCGGCGGGCATCACGGCTTGGAATCCGTCGAGCGGCAATTGGGCACGCGCGCCTATCCGCGCCTGCGCCTGGGCATTGGCCGGCGGCGCGCGCAGGACCGGGAAATTACGGACTATGTCCTGGGCCGTTTCGCCGAGGCGGAGCGGCCGGTAATGACTGAAATACTGAACCGGGCCGCCCAGCAGGTCGAATGCTGGCTGGCGGAGGGAATCGAGAAAGCGATGAATGAATTTAACGGAGCCGTGACGGCTCCGCCAGACAAAGGAAAACAGTGAAACGTTACGAAGGATTGTTTATTCTGAACACCGCCGGCAAGGAGGAGACGATCAAGGACACCATTGATAAAATCTCCGCCGACATCACCGCCGCCGGGGGCAAAGTCGAGACCGTGCAGAAAATGGAGAAGAAGCCCTTCGCGCGCGTGGCCAACCGCAAGAACAGTTCGGGCTTTTACGTCAATTTCGTCTTCGAAGGGGCGCCGGCGATGATCGCCCAATTGCGCCATCGCTTCGCCTCCAACGAGGAGATTTTCCGCGTCCTCTTCACGCTGGCGCCGGCCCCCCCCAAGCCGGCGGCGGCCTAACCCAATTATCTTATGGCCAGTTTCAACAAAGTCATTCTGGCGGGCAACCTCACCCGCGACCCGGAGTTGCGCTACACCCCCAAAGGCACGGCGGTGGCCAAAATTGGCCTGGCCGTCAACCGCACCTGGAAATCGGAATCCGGCGAGACCAAGGAGGAAGTCAGTTTCATTGACATTGAGGCCTGGGGGCGCCAGGCCGAGGTCATCGCCCAATACATGCGCAAAGGCCGTCCTTTGCTGGTTGAAGGCCGTTTGAAGCAGGACACTTGGGAAGACAAGAACACCCATCAGAAACAGAGCAAACTCAAAGTCGTCTTGGAAGGATTCTCCTTCATTGATTCCAAAGGCGCCGAAGGCGGAGCCGCGCCGGCCGAGGCGCCGCGCCGTCCCGCCCCCGCCGCCTCCAAACCGCCCGACGCCCCCGAAAGCGGCGAGGCGCCGGCGGCGGAAGAAGACGACGTTCCATTTTGATCCCGTCAGATTTTACGGCAAAAACTGAAGTTTTTGCCGAGTCTGCGTAAACGTGGATGACCAAAGAGATTGGCGGCCAGTGCGCGATGCTGGCGGCCTTCCTCGGCGTGTTGAAGGACGCAATGGGCCAGGCGCCGGGCGGCGCGTCCGAATCTGTTTAACGCGAACCTGCCGATGCTGCGTAGCGCAGGTTTCCCAACCTGCTGTATCGCCGACTTCCAAGTCGGCTCCACCGCATTGCCGTTACCGGGTTTGGAAACCCGCGACACGGCTGACTTGGAAGTCTGCGCTACGCTTAACAGACACGCGCGTCCCGCCCACCAAGGATTCTGGCGCCGCAGGTCCTCCACCAACTCGGAGGGCAGAGTCACTTGCGAGGATAAAAATTCATTGCCCATGCGCCGGAATCTTAATCCGTTCCTAATCAGAATCCCGACCCTTTCTTTCATTCCTAACCCACAGCGCGGCAAAGGCTTAGGCGTTTGAGTGCGTCCACTGCCTGAAATGTGCCATTGCTGTAGGCCCGAAATCTTCGCAGCCCATGAAACCATCCGTTTCAAAGCTCCGTTCAGGAGCGACATCGTCGGAATACGAGGATATTCACTCGTGCTGAGAAGCCGACGGCATGGGCTTACACGCGGGTCCAAAGGAATGGCCGCCAAGAAGCACAAAAGGCGCGAAAACACAAGACCTTCTGCGCTTCTTGCCTGCCCCGCCATAGCCTGGCGGCGGCGGCCGCCTTTTCGCGGCAAATTCTGGCCGGCGAAGCACTCGATAACCCGCACAACGCCAGCAACTTGCAAGTTCCATCGCTCAAAATGCACTGTCTTTCATCCGTGAAATCAGTGAAATCCGTGGTGAAAATCCCCCGTAAAGCGCGCAACCAAGAGCAGTGAAATCCGCAAAATACGGCATGCGGGCATTGCCGGAAATTCTTCCCCGCTCCACTTCTGCGTATTCCGCGCGGTCTGCGGTGAATTCAGAAAAAAATAAATGTTGCATTCCCACGACACTGTGGTATTGTGGCCCGTGTGCGGCGCTCACGCGCCTGTTCTTTGACATTTTGCAGGGCAAAGGGAGCCGGGAAGGCAAGGATGACCCGCCTCCGCCAGGGCGCTCCGGCGCGGCAAGTGGCCAAAGGCTGAAGGAAGAAGGCAGAGGCCAGATCTTCTTTGCGTCGTTGCGCCTTTGCGCCCTTGCGTTAAAATCCCCCCTGCGGCCTTATTGAGCGGAGCGGTCCCTTTGGGGTGCCAAACTGCAATCGTTGCGGAATATTGCAGGGGGACACACCCCAACGGGCCGCATTGACCGCCCAAAACTGACCCTCCGAGCCGTGCGGACGGTCTGATCAAACCGCCCGGACATCGGGCCGGGTCAAAGCTAATCAAAGCCAATCAAGGTCAATCAAAGTCAATCAAAGTGAAAATAGGCTTCCAACAAGGTTTGATTGGGCCGGACCGCGGCACAAGCCGGCAGTTTTTGCCACCCTGGCAGGGCCGGACAGGATCGAACGGGAACCAAGCCGATCCGGCCGAGTCCGAGTAAATCCCAGTAAATCCGATCAAAAAACTCAACCAGATACGTTCATCATTTAGGGCTTGTCTAAGCGCCATTCCACTCTGCCCCAAGAATCGTCTTGTTTACATGCGCCAAGCCGTTGTCTTATTCCCCTGTGAACGCTTATCTCTTTTCCGCCGGAGTTACGTACTCGAGGATCACCAGGGACCTCGGTCCCGTCTCGGTACAAGGAGGGTTCGCGATGATCAACAAAGTCCAGAATTGGGATCGCTGCCCTGACTTGGTCGTCGCATCCGCCACGCCCGAGGAGGCGCAAAATCGCTTCCAGGCCTGGCTGGCCGCCGGGCAAGACGACTCCACCGAGTTGGAAATCAAGAAGATCGTCGCGGCGCAATTCCTCGACCGGCTTCTGTCCGAATCCGGTGACACCTCGCTTGACTGGCCGCGCATCCACCGCGAAGCCGACGCCCGGCTGGAGGCAACGCCAGCGGACGATTCCGAGCAGGGGTATTGGGTTGAGGTCAACGACTTGGTCGCGCCCGGACAGACCGCCGCGACCGTCGAGGAATTGCGGGCCGCATTGCCAGAGGACGTTCGCGACGGCTTAAACTGGTCGCCCGACAGGTTGTTCTTTTTCATCGTGATCGTCCTCCACGGGCAGGCCACCACGGAGGTGAATCATGTCCCCGTTTCGGCTCACCACGCCGCCACGGAAGGGGGCGGCGGGGGCGGTGGTGAAGCGGCACTCGAATCAGAGATGCCCTTCCCGGAACTGGCGGAAAGGGACGCTGCGGCATTGGTCAAGGCGCGCAACTCAGCGGTCGCGGCGTGGCTTTGGAGGCGGTTCGCTGGCGGCACCCCGCTGGCCGGGAATCGGATTCAACTCATACCCTGGTGCGGGGCCATCGGCTTTGAAAGCGGCGCATAGGACTCCGCAACTTCGGGGCTTGGTCGTATAATTGCGACAAAGACGTCGTTCTGCCCAAGATTTTCCTGACAACCAAACCGCCCGCAAAACCGGCGAACACGGGCAAATCGAGGAATGGAACATGCAGGTACATGCAGGTACATGCAACTTGGCGTTTAACGGCAAACGGCGGCGAATCGGCCATCCAGGCAGTCATTCGGGGCCTGCTCAATCCAGTACAAGCCAGTACAAGCGAATATCAGTGAATATAACCAAATTAAAAAATTTCCACCAGGGCGCAAATCAGTTTTGACAATTCCCGTCCCCAAGCCAGAATCAAACCACAATCGTGTGAAGTCACCGACGCCAATTTGACTGGATTGGCCAAAAAATGAAAAATGTCGCATTAAAAATGAAAAAACACCCGCCAACCGCCAACAACCGGGGATCCCGGACCTTTCCGGTCAATCTTCTGGCCGCGCTGCTGCTGGCCGTCTCCGCCGGCGGCCAGACCGAACCCTCCGCCAGCGTGGCCGATGACGCCGTCCTGCAGGGCAAGGGGCCGCAAATGATGAAGGATTTCCTCCTGCGCAAAGCCAGGCAGCAGGCCGCCCGGCCGCTGCCTGAATCCAGGGAGGCGCTCGAAGCGATCAAAGCGGCGCAAAAGAAGGAACTCATGCGCTGCCTGGGTCTGGACCCGCTCCCGCCGCGCACGCCGTTGCACGCCAAAGTGACCGGCGTCTTCCAGCGGCAGGGATACCGCCTGGAGAAAATTGTGTTTGACAGCAGGCCCAACTTCCCGGTCACGGGCCACCTTTACGTGCCCGACGGCCCCGCCGGGCGCAAATACCCCGTCATCCTCAATCCCCACGGCCACTGGCACTATAAGAAAATGGAGCCGGTCGTGCAGTCGCGCCTGATTTCCCAGGCCCTGGGCGGCTACCTCGCCTTTATTATTGACTCCCCGGGCTGGAGTTGGGACAAGGACAAACCCACCGAGCGCATCTACGCCGGCTGCCACTGGGATTTCCCCCTGGTCGAAGGCTCCGCCAATGTCACCGCCGTCTATGTTTGGGACCTCATGCGCGCCCTGGATTACCTGCAAACCCGGCCCGAGGCCGACATGTCCCGCGTCGGCCTGACCGGCGCTTCGGGCGGCGGCTTGGCCGCGGTGTGGGACTTCGCCGCCGACGACCGCATCACCTGCGCCGTGCCGGTCGTCTATGCTTCCAGCATGGAAGTCAATCCCGACAACGGCTGCGCCTGCAACCACGTGCCGGGCGCCCTTCAAATCGGCGACCGCTCCGACGTTCTGGCCATCCGCGCCCCGGCGCCCGTCTTTATCATCGGCGCGCGCAATGATGGAGAATTTCCGCCCGCCGGAATGCAATTGACCGGCGAGAAACTCAAAAAAATCTGGGGCCTTTACGGCGCGGCCGATCAAACCGGCTGCGAAATCTTCGCCGGCCCGCACGATTACAACAAACTCATGCGCGAGCGGGCCATGGGCTTTTTCGACAAGTTCCTCCGCCGCAAGGGCGACGGCTCGCCGGCGCCCGAACCCCCGCTCAAGACCGAGGACCCGGACGACAGGCAATTCCTGGCCTTGCCGGAAGTCCCGCCCGGCTTGAAGACGATGCGCGACATCGCGCGCGAAAACCTGGCCGCCGCCAAGCCCGCCACCTTCGAGGACCTCGTGCGCCTCAACGGGGGCCTTCCAAAGCGCGCTCCGCTCGATTTCAAAATTCTCTCCAGTGCCGACGGGAAATCCGCCGTCACTTTCCAATCGGAGGCGGGATTGACCATTCCCGGCCTGCTCTGGCTGCCCAAGGGCGCGCCCAAGGCCGCGCTGGTGCTGGTGTCCGAACAGGGCAAGGCGGCCGCCGCCAAGGAGTTTGGCATTGCCTCCTTGACCGCCGCGGGCTGCGCCTGCCTGGCCATTGACGCGCGGGGCGCCGGCGAACTGAGCGGCCTGGACATCCGCCTGATGACTTACCTGGGCACCGCGCCGGCCTTCGCCATGGCGGTGGATGCCTCGGCGGCGGTGGAAGCCATGCGCCAGTATTCGCCCAAGGTCGGCGTGATTGGTTCCGGGCCGGGCGGCGCGATGATTCCCTTGTTCGCCGCGCTCATGGACCCGTCCCTCTCCTACGTGGCCGGCCTGCGCGGCCTGAAATCGTTCGCGGATGTGCTGGATTTCCCCGAGGAGGACAAAGGCGTGGATTACCTGGGCCTTCAACCCCGCGCCAATTACGGCCCGACACTCGACGCCCTCAAAGCGATGGTCAAGTGCCCCGCCGACTGGAGCGTCGGCAACGAACAGGAGCCGGATTGGAAGGCAAAGTTTACCGCCGCCGTCTTTTGATCATCCTCAGAATCCGATGCTCGCTCCGCCATCCACCGGCAGCACGATGCCGGTGACAAACTTTGCCGCCGGCGAACAGAGATAAACCGCCGCCCATCCTATGTCATCCGGCTGCCCGAAGACGCCCATCGGCGTCCGGCTTATGATCCGGGCCTTGCGCGGCAGGTCGCTGGACACCGATTGCGCCAAAATGGCGGACTCGATCCAACCCGGCGCGATGGCGTTGACGCGGACGCCGTGGCTGGAAACTTCGGTGGCCAGCGAACGCACCATGCCCACATAGGCCGACTTGGCCGCGGAGTAGGCGATGACCTGCGGAACGCCGAACAGAGAAGCCATCGAAGCAATGAAAATCACATTCCCATGCCGTCGCCGCAACATGCCGGGCAGGACCTGGCGCGTCAGGGCGTGCGCGGCCAGCACGTGCGTTTGCAGGACGGAGGCGAATTCCTCCGGCGTGGTGTCCACGGCCGATTTCTTGAGGTGGATGCCGGCATTGTTGACGAGGATGGAGACGGCGGCGCCGGCCGTTTGTTCGGCCCGTTCCACCAATTCGCCGGCGCGCTCCAGCGCCGTGACATCCTGGGCGATGCAGCCGGCCGCCGGCCCCAGCGCGGCGCAAGCCTTGTCCAGTTCGGCCTGGCGGCGTCCCACCAGCACCACGCGCGCGCCCGCCTGGACGAAACAGCGCGCCATGCCGAAGCCCAGCCCGGTCGCGCCGCCGGTGATGAGCGCGGTTTCACCGCCGAGGGAAAACAAACTCAGGTTTTGCGCGGGAGAATTGGTCTGCATATCGCCATCATTATTTCAAAAGGCGCAGGACAATAGTGGCGCCGCTCCCCGGCGGCAAGCCGATTTGGCTCAGGTGGCCGGGAGCCGGGCTTGACGCGGGCGGAAAGAGAAACTAGGATGGAGACAGGTCGGTGGCTATAGCTCAATGGTAGAGTCCAAGCTTGTGGAGCTTGTTGTTGCGGGTTCGAGTCCCGTTGGCCACCCCAACCTGCCAGGCTGATCTTCCTGCTTTTTGACTGGATTCAATTCTCAATGGCGTTCAAAAAAGCTCGCGGAGCGCCTCGCCAATTATGTTTGAATCACGCCTCATTATCGGTCAACCAATCCCGGACGAGGGTTCCCTTTCCTGCCGCCGGAATCCCGTCGGCGAATGCCCGGTCATCTGTTTGAAATCGCGGCTGAAATAGAACATATCCGTGTAGCCAACCCGCCCCGCAATGTCGCCCACCGCGTCGCCCGTCTCAATGAGATGTCGTTTGGCCTGGTTGATGCGCTCGCGCCGCAGCCAGGCGATGGGGCTTGAGCCTGTGGCCTGCTTGAAACAGCGATAGAAATGCGGCGCGCTCAGGCCGGCCAAGCGCGCCAACTCCCGGACGCGCCATCGCCGGTGGGAGTAGAGTTTTTTGAGAAGATTGTTCATGGACATCGCCCGTTTGCTCCGTTTCAATAGACGTGAACAAATCGGCGACATGAATCAAGCAGAGCCGCAAGCCGCCCAGGCTGTGGGCCTTTCCACCGCGCCGCGCGACCGGGTCAACGATGCCCTGGCGCACCGCCGGCCGGACCGCACGCCCAGGGACTTCGCAGCCGTCCCGGAAATCTGGCGCCGCCTGAAAGAACATTTCTGCGCCTGCAACCGGAGCGAAGTCCTGGTCCGCTTGGGCGTTGACTGCCGGATTGTTTCCTACGACAGCTTTTGCCACGACCCGGCGGTCAAACCGCAGGAGGTGGATGCGGACGCTTCGCAGGAACGGTCTTCCGTCGGCCCGATGTGGCGGCAGGTCCTGCCCGACGGCAGCAACCGTGATATCTGGGGCGCGCATCGGCGCGCCATGGCCGGGCATTTCGGCGCGCTGGAGCAATTCGCTTCCCATCCGCTGGCCGGCGCCACGCGGCTGGAGGACTTGAAACGCTACCGCTGGCCGGCGGCGGATTGGTGGGACTTTCGCGGCCTGTCCGAGACCATCCAAGCCCTCAACGATTCCACCATCCACCATATTCGCTTCCGCGCAGGCTCGGTCTTTGAAACCGCCTGGTCGCTGGTTGGATTCGAGCGTTTTCTTTCCGATCTGGCCGTGGAGCCGGAGTTGCCCGCCTACCTGATGGACCGGATCGCCGAGGTGCATCTGGCCAATCTCGAAACGGTCCTGCGCACGGCCGGCGGCCAGATTGACATGGTCTATTTCTACGATGATTTGGCCTCGCAAAATGGCCTCTTGATCAGCCCCGCCATGTACGACCGCTTCCTTCGTCCGCATCACCAACGGATCATTGATTTGTCCGCGCGCTTCGGCAAACCGGCGATGCTCCATAGTTGCGGTTCGGTCTATCCCCTGGTGCCGCGCTGGATCGAAATGGGTTTGAAGGTGCTCAACCCCGTTCAGCCGCGCGCCAAGGACATGGCCCCCGAAAAGCTGGCGCGCGAGTTCGGCGGGCGGATCGCCTTTCACGGCGGCATTGATATTCAGGACCTCTTGCGCCGGGCGACGCCCGGCCAGGTGCGCCAACAGGTTGCCCGCACCTGCGAGCTTCTGGGTTCGCACGGCGGCTATATCCTCTCCGGTTCGCATCACCTTCAGGCCGACACGCCTTTGGAAAATATTCTGGCCATGTACAACATAAACTGAATTACCGCGCGCCGCTCCGCCATGGCATTTCACAGCCACAATTTGAAGACAACGAACCTATGAACTCCCCGGAACCAATCCACGCCGATCACAAAGGCGCCGTGGCCGTCGTCGGAAGCTACATCGTCGCGCTGATCATGGACGTGGACCGCATCCCTCTGGAAGGCGAGACCGTCGTGGGCCGCAACTACCATACCAGCCACGGCGGCAAAGGCTCGAACATGGCCGTCTGCGCCGCGCGGCTTGGAGCCGAGACCACGTTTTTCGGAAAAATCGGCCGCGACACGTTCGGCGAAAACTTTCTGCGCCTCCTGGAGAAGGAAGGCGTCAAGGCCCACGCCGTCCTGTTCTCCGAAAAACTGCCCACCGCCGCCGGCTTTATCATCTTTAGCGTCAAGGGGACGAATTTGATTGTGATTGACATGGGCGCGAACGGCGAATTCCTGCCGCCCGACATCGAAGCGCGCCCCGGCGTGGTGCGAAACGCCGCCGTCGCCGTTTCGCCCTTGGAAATCCCCCTCGAAACGGCTCTGGCGGCCGCCCGGGAGGCGAATTCGGCCGGCGGCAAATTCATCCTCAATCCCGCCCCCGCCCGCGACCTGCGCAGGGCCGATCTGAGCCGCGTCTTCGTCCTGACCCCCAACGAGCGCGAAGGGCGCGTCTGCCTCGGCCTGCCGCCCGATGCGCCCATCAGCGACTTTGACCTGGCGCGGCGGCTGTTGGATTTGGGCGCGGAACACGTCGTATTGACACGCGGCGAAAAAGGCGTGCTGTGGGCCTCGCGCGCGGGCATCTATTCGGTGCCGGCGCTGCCGGTAAAAGTCGTGGACACGGTTGGAGCCGGCGACGCTTTCAATGCGGGACTGGCTGTCGGCTTGAGCGAAGGACGTCCAATGCTCGAATCCATCACCTTGGGCGTGACCGCCGCCAGCCTCTCCACCCGTCGTCGGGAAACCATTGACTCCTACGTTTATCGAGCCGAGGCGGACCGCGAGGCCGGCAAGGTGCTGGGCGCCGCCCAAGCGTTGAAAGGAGCGGGAAGCCCATCATGAACTTGTTGACTGGTCTGGCCCTGGTCTCGGTTGCGGGCGTCCTGCAAGGCTCGTTCATTTTGCCGATGACCCTCACACGCCATTGGAAATGGGAACACAACTGGGCTGTCTTCTCGCTCCTCGGCATGTTGGTTTTCAATTGGATTATCGCCGCCCAGGTCCTGCCCGATTTGGCCGGCGCTTATGGCGACACCCCGGCGCGCGACTTGCAAGTGCTGCTGCTTTTCGGCGCGTTGTGGGGCGTCGGCGCAATCTTGTTCGGCATGGGAATGGATCGCCTGGGCATGGCCTTGGGCTATCCGATCATCATGGGCCTGATCTTGAGCCTCGGCGCGCTGATTCCGCTCCTGTTCCTCAATCCCTCCGGCCTCCTCGCGCGGCCCGGCTTATTGCTCCTGGGCGGAACGGTCGTGACCATCGCCGGCATCGTGGTTTGCGCGCGCGCTTCCGCCATGAAGGCCGATTCCCCCCAGCCCACCGGCTCCATGGCGCCGGCCAGCTTGACTGTGGGCTTGATCATTGCCATCTCCGCGGGCGTGCTCTCCTGTCTGACCAATGTGGGCATGAATTACGCCGGCCACCTTAAAGCCGCCGCCATCAAACGCGGCGCGGCCGAAAGCATGGCCGGCAACGCCGCTTGGGCGCTTTTCTTCACCGCCGGCTTCGTGGTCAATGCCGGCTACTGCATGACCTTGGTCCTCAAGAAGCGCAATCTCGCGCAACTGCGCCTCGAATGGGGCCGCAATCTCGGACTGATCGCCCTCATGGCCTTGCTCTGGATCGGCAGCTTCTATTTTTACGGCATGGGCGCCGCGCGCCTGGGCCGCTGGGGCGGCATCCTCGGATGGCCCCTGTTCATTTCCCTGGCCATTCTGGTCGGCAACCTGTGGGGACTCTGGCGCGGCGAATGGGCCAAAGCGCCCGCGGCGGCGCGGCAGCGTCTCCGCTTTGGCCTCGCGCTGCTCTTGGTGGCCGTCGTCTGCTTCGGCCTCAGCGGCGCCGCAAACTCCTGACCACCGGCTACGGCAAGGATCGTTATCGCCGTCATCGCCATCCTGGCGGCCCTCTTGCTCCCCGCCTTGGGACGCGCCAAAGCCAAGGCCCTCCAGACCCAGTGCCTCGACAATCAGAAGCAGATCGGCCTGGCTTACTCCATGTACGCCGCCGATTCTCAGGAATCCTATCCTCGCCATCCCGACTGGGCCTCCGTCAGCGGCCAAAACGGCGCCTTTTATGTCTTCGTCGCCGCGACCAATCGGCCCTTGAACCCTTATGTGCGCCACCAACTGCAAACCTTCAGTTGCCCCGCCGACAAGGGCGACTCCGACACCGGCGCCACCAATTGCTTCGGCGTTTACGGCAACAGCTATTTGGTCGCCTGGGCTGATTACGAGTATCCTGATTACAAAGACCCGGCGGACAACACCAAACGCTATTGCTTCAGGACCCGCAGCGTCACCTCCTCGGCAGCCGACCCGGGGGATACGCCGATGAAGACCACGGTGGCTGGGAACCTGACGACCAAGATTATCCAGGGAGACTGGGTCTGGCACGCCAACCGGGCCAACACCGACCCGAAAAGCATCTGGCACAATTATCGCGGTCAAAGCCTCTCGGTCATGTTCTATGCCGACGGCCACGCCACGGCCTGCCATTTCCCCAGCGCCATGACCAACTGGCTGGAGGGGCCGCCTCCGGACCCGGACTTTCTTTGGTGGTAAATCAACCGCATAACCACGGAGCCTATAGACTCCAACCTGACAAAAATAAAAGCTATGAAAACAAGTCCTCGTCTTTTCATCGCCACCAACAGCTCCGATATCATCACCAGCGCGCCCGCTCTCCTGACCGTCACTCCCGCAACCTCCACCCTGACCGTCACCAGCAGCGACGTGGCCGCGGCGGCAACCATTGATCTGACCGCGCAGGGAACTTTGGATTGGGCGGCCCGGGGGTTGAGTCTGCCCACCGATTTCGATGACAAGGCGGGACAACGTGGACGGAGACGCTGGCGCCTTTTATCAAGGCCTTTGGTTACGAATAAAACAGGGGCTTAAAAAAGGAGGAGCCGGGATTGCTCCCGGCTCCTTTGCTCAAAAGATCCTACGGTTGCCTACGGTTCAAGGAGCAACCTGAAGAAGGTCGTCGTCGCAGGGGTCAAAGTGACCTGGTTCATCCCACCAACCACCTGGGGCGTCGCCACCACGTTCGACCACGCGCCGTTCAGCGCCGTGGCTTCTTGCAGCATGAACAGCGGCGAAACTCCAACCGGCCACGACACAACCACGCTCCCCGCGCCCGCCCCCTGCGCCACCGAGAGAGTCGGCGTCATCGTCGTCGTGTAGGAAAACACGAAGTTGGATATGGTTTGGACGCTGGTCAGGGGGACGAGGCCCGCGGGTCCCGTGCCTCCCGTGAAACCGACATACGCGGTGCCATTGGCGCCGCTGTTAACAATGGCGGGCATGTTGACCACGCTGAAATTGGTGGAGAACGAGGACCTCGTCGTGGTATCCGTCAGCCACACATTCATGACGTTTTGGTTGTAGACGATGAGGAAGTTGATCGGGTCGCCGCTGGTAATATCCACCGGCTTCGTGTTCACGTCTTTCCCCAACGAAGGGTCGGCCGCTGGGATGGCTCCATCGGTGCAGAACAAGATGCCGGGGCCGGTATAGTTCGTATAGAGGTCCATCGTAAGGGCGGAGCTGTAAGAAACGAGGGCATAGCCAAAACCGGCGCCGTTGCCGCCGACCGTATACGGTCCATCTATGTCGTTTTGAATGCAGAATGTGGCGCCGCCCCCGATTGGGGAGGTTCCAGGCACCGCTTTGTACGTATAGGAAGCGATAAAGCTGCCGACGTACTGGGGAGTATTGTAGAAGGCGCTGGAGTTCTCCCCGAGGCCGCCGTCGGTCAACGTCAGCACATTGTTGGTGATGTTGGGATAAATCTCATTTCCGTACCACACGATCCCCTGATTGATGGTCCAGTCGCCGCCGTTGCCATTAAAGGCCACGACCGTCGGAGGATTGGTCGAATTCGGATATCCGACGTAGCTCTCCACGACTGCCGTTGAACTGAAGACGGTGCTGGCGGCATTGCTGATGGTAACACTATAAGTGTGTGTCCCTCCCAACGCGCTAAACGTGTAGCTCGAATCGGTCGCCCCTGAAACAGGGACGCCGTCTTGCATCCACTGGTAATGGAGTGTCTCAGCCCCGGCCGCGGTCACCGAGAAGGTGATCGCTTCTCCCGGCGTCGTCACCGTCAGCAGAGGAGAGATGTCAGTCTCAACCACCGGATCCCCTCCAACAATGCTCAGGGCGGTGACGGAACTTACGACCGCTCCGTACCCATTGTTGACGGTCACACTGTAGCTGCCGGAATCAAGCACCGCCGCGCCGGTGATGGTCAAGGTGTTGGAGTTCGCGCCCGAATATTCCGCGCCACTGACTGGCAGCCCGCCCTTGAGCCATTGATAAACCAGCGTCGGGCTTCCGTTCGCCGCCACCGAGAGCGTCACGTTGGTGCCGGCTGGCTCGGTCAGCGAGGCGGCAGGTTGTTGCGTGATGAACGGCGCCACTTCCGCCGAATAATAGAGCGACTGGACTTGCGCGGCCGACAGCGCGTATCCAAAGATTGCCACTTGCGCTATATTGCCGTCGAAAACGCGGCCCGTGTCATCCGGCGCTTCACCGATGGTGAAATCAAGGTCGTTGGTTCCCGCCGGGATGCCGCGAGTGGCATTGGTCGCGTTCAGCACGCCGTCAACATAAAGCGACTGGGTCTGGCCGTCCCACGCTCCGACAACGAAATGCCAATTGCCGTCGTTGATGTTGCCTGCAGGCGCAACGCCAAGGAGATCGCCCGCTCCACCGTAGGCAAAATGCAACTGATCCTGGTTGTTGCCGTCCACGTCAAGCTGGTAAGAGTTGTCACCGCGTCCGACGGGTGTCTCAAAGCGGCCGTCATTGGGCGTAGCCTGAATCCAGGCGGCCAGCGTGACCGGCCCGAGGACGTTCAAGGAATTGTAGCCGTCCACGGGAACGTCAATAAATCCTGTTATACCCCAATTGCCGGCGCCGCCCGCCAGCCAATACTCATGATTGAAACTGACGGCAACATTATTGGCGCCCTTAGCCGGGAAGCCCGCCACATTGGGGCCGGGGACCAGCGCCGGGAAAGCGCCGGGCAAATAATATCCGTTGTCGCTCGCGCCGGTCGCTCCGTAGTTCACGGCCAATGGCTCGGTGCTTTCGGACGGGTAGCTGCCCGTTTCGTCCAACTGGTAGAAGAGCAGCGGGTTGCTTGCATTAACCACTTTATAGTAAGGCGTGGCCGGGGTGGCATTCATGCCGGCCGCATAGTGCGCCGCGATCGTGCCGGGCGACAGCGCATTGGTATAATACGCCACTTCATCTTCCTGCCCAGCAAAGAAGAAACTGATGTCGCTTTGCACGCCAATGGTGAAGGCGCCATCGTCGTTCATCGCATAAGACCCCGTGGCGGTGGTGGGGGTTTGCCCATCGAGATACATCGTAGCGGTGATGGAATTCGCCGGATAGACGCCGTTGGCGTTGGGCGTCGGGTTGCCGTTGGTGTTGACCACCACGGCCACGTAATGCCATGTGTTGGCCGTCACGGCGGCTGGCGCCTGGAGGTCGATTGACGTGTTCAGTGCATTCTTGTTGTAGGCCCGGAAATTGTAGTAGCCGGCGCCGCCCGTTGCATCCATGTAGATCAGCCAGCCCGCGCCATTCCCGTTCGCTTCGCCGGCATCCTCGCAAGCCAGCGCGCATCCTTCCGTGCCTGGGGCGGCTGTCTGCAACCACGCTTCCACCGTGAACGGCGGTGGGTTCGACAGCGCCAGGCTGTAAGGCAGAGCGACGTACGCCGTGGAGCCGTCGGTGGCAATGGCACGATTGGTGTCGCCTGGTGTCGTGTCGGCCAAGGCTCCAGGCTTCCCGTACACTATCGTGCCGTTATAAATGGCGTCGCCAACCGGCCCCAGGGTCCCGATATTGGCCGCGCCATAAGGCGTCGGCTGAACGGTCTCGTTCAGCGGCCAGTAGGCCAGCGGGTTGAGACCCACGATGGAAGCAAAGTAACTGCCCGGCAGCGGGCTGGTCACGACATTGAGCGTGGCGGGCGCCGCGCTGGTCGTCGTCAAACCGTTCGCGCCCGTCACCACAACGTAGTAAGACCCGTCCGAGGCGCTCTGCGCGTCATTGAAAGTCAGCGTGCTGCTGGTGGCCCCGGTCATCAACGTCAAGGAACTGGGATAGCCATTGTACCACTGATAGGTCAGGGGTCCGATGCCGATGGCTGTCACGCTCATCGTCACGTTCGAGTTCGCAATCACCACGCTGTCTTGCGGCGGGCTGGTGATGGCCGGCCCCACCCCTGCCCCGGCCACATAGTGCATCATCACTTGCGCAGGCGTCAGCGCATGATTGTAGATGGCCGCCGCGCAAATGTTTCCTGAATAGAATCTGCCGTTGCCCGTGGCCGTGCCATTGGCAATCCCCCACGGGTCGTTAAAAGCACGCGCGCCGACGGAGTTCGCGCTCAAGCCTGTCAAAACCCCGTTTGTATAAAGATTCCAATAGGCTCCGTCCCACGTTAAAACCAAGTGGGTCCAACTTCCGGTAGGATACGCCCCGCTTTCAACGCCTCCGGCCCCTACAAAATTATCATAATAGCCGCCATAGAAGACTATGGCGTTGTTTAACGAGCCTTGCGTTTGGACCTCCAGTCCGGCGTCGGCCTGATTCGCATCATAGCCGCGGGCGAGAATGTCGCCCAAGCTGCTTTGATCAAGGGGATAGTTGGGCTGGACCCACGCCTCCAAGGTGACCTGACCGCCAAAATTCAGAGCCGCGGTCTCGGGCACCAGAACATATTGGCTGGCGCCGTCAAATTGGACGCCGGCAGGCAGTGCCGTGGAAGACGGACCTGAAACATTCAAAGAAGGCGAATTCAAATAGGTCCCGTTGTGTGCCTGCGCGCAGTCGTAGGCCGTGGTCCCGCCGGTCTCGTTCAGCGGGAAAAAGGCCAGCGGCTCATCCCCCATGACTATCGCCTCATACGCCGTCGGCGTGATGACGGTGAGGCTCGTCGGCGTCGTGGTCACCGAGCCGTAAGGACTGGTGATCGTGCAATAGTAGCTCCCGCCGCTGTCGCTCGTCGTCACATTGGCCAGCGTGTACGTGGCGTTGGTGGCGCCCACAATCAGCCCCGCGCCGTTATACCATTGGTAGCTCATTGGGTCCGCACCGTTGACGATCACGATGGCATTGAATGTGCCGCCCGCCAAAATGTGATTGGTCGCTGTCGGTTGTTGCACGATGATCGGCGCGGGGGCCAGCAACTGGATTTCCGCGACTTGAACGCCGTTGGAGGCCAGCGTGTTGTTGTTGACGTTGGTGAAGGTCACCTGATAGGTCGTGTAAGCGGTCGTGTTGGCAAAGTCAACTTCCTCGAGGACTTGGTTGGTGATGTTGATGGGGCCGCCGGCCGCATTGCGTTGCGCGGGTAAAGACAGAAAACCGCCCGCAATGTGCGTGAAGGTGCTCCCGCCATCGGTCGAGCCTTCCAACTGGTAATCTTTCGGATCATCCTCCGGATGACCCCACGACGTAAAGAGCCGCATCCCCGTTACGACCGTGGAACCGATTTGGGGTGTGACGACGAACGACACCGGCCCCGAAAACGGCGCGACGTCGCCGTTGGCGCCATAGTTTTCGTATTGGACCAGAGTGCCGTCCTCCACGTTCGCAACGCTCGTGTAGAAGGCCGGCGGGATCGTGTTGTCGGGCGTGCTGGGCGCGTTGTTGTTGTAGTCAGTGAGGGTGTCGCCCGCTTGCAAGATGTTCCCGCCGGTGTAGGCCAGAATCGTCAATGGCGCCGCCGGGCTGGTTCCGGTGCGGGCGCCCGCCGTGATGACGCACTGGTACAATCCGACATTGGCCGGCGTTACGCCGGCCACCGTCAGGTTGGTGCTCCCGGAGCCGGAAATGGTGGCGCCATTGTAGGCGCCATCGGAGAGATTATAGTTCACGCTGTTGCTGACGAATTGCCACTGAAAGTTGGCGCCGGCGGCAAAGGCGGGCGAAAACGAAAAGTTCGCCGTGCCACCCGCCAGGACGTTCTGCGCCGCGGTGGGCGACACCGCCGTCGGCGGCGGGTTGAAGATCAATTGAAAGCCACAGACATCCACTTCGTGGGCCAAGTTAAGGTTGCCTACCCCAGCCGCGGGATTGGGGTTGGCGCCGATGTGGATGTTCCCGTTGGCATCCGGCTTGACGTTCTCGAATATCACAAAGTTCTGCCCTTCGACAAACGTTGAGGCCGGCGTGGTGCCCGTCACACTATTGAGCGCGGCGGTGATGCCGTTGTGGGCATTGCCGCTGGAAATCGTGAATGTGGCGCCGCAGGAGTTATCCCAGTTCGCACTATAGATATAAATCCCGTAGCTATTGGTGCCCCCGGTGCCTGCGGGGACGTTCTGCAACGTAATCCCTATCAGCGGGGCTTGCTCCGTGTCCCAACTGGGCGGAACAAGGGTGTAGTCTTCCGAGTAGGCGCTGTTGCCCAGCAGAAAAGCCGGAGTGCCATTCGGAATGCCTATCAGCCCAAAACCCGCGGCATCGTCCTCACTAAAACCGTTCCAGTAATCCATCGCCAGCGTAACCGGCGTCCATGTGCCCGACGAATCGGCGTTGCCGGAGATGGTGGGGCTGCCCGTTGCAAAATCAAACAGGGAACTGCCGGTCGAGGACACCCATTGAACAGTGCCGCTGACGTAGGCGGCATAAGGATTTCCAGGATTCCCGGCCTGTTGCGGCCATGGACCGCTGCCCCCGGGACTGCCGCTATAGAAAAGCGTGCTTTGATATACGGGCCAGTAGTAAGCGCCAAAACCGTTCCAAATATTGTTGCCGGGGTCCGCATAGGCCCCCTGGCCGGCGAACAACTCGTTATTGTATGCTGGGTAAAAAACCCCAACGAGCGGGTAGCCGTTGTTGGCGTCATGGAAATTGACCACCTGCGCCATGGCCCCGGCGGCCAGGAGCGCGGAAGCCAAACTTGAACTGAGGAGGAGTTTTCTTTTCATATTTGGTGTTTGTTGTCATGCGTTTGTCTTGGACCGGGGCGGAACGATACGCTCGCGCCTCCAGCCCGCAAACGATCCATCGCGGCATCAATGGCGCCGGCCGGATTGGGCCGGGATGCATCGCTTGTTCTTTTGGCGGACACCATAGGTGGAATTGACACGCGCGTCTATGTCTGTTAATAGCTTTTTTATGTCTTATTCTGCCATCAGGAAACGCAATTGCGGCTGCTACACGATCCCCTTTTCCGGTGTCGGAATGGAGTTTTTCCCCCTGGGCGTGCCGCCGGACCTGTCGGGGGTGGTGTTGCACGAGGCGGGCTTCCTGGCCAAAAACGACTGGTGGAGTTTTCCCAACGTGCTCGGCCCGTTTTGGCGTCTTTACTACAACAGCCGGCCCGGCCACAAGGTCGTTTTCCGGGCGCGGAGTACGAACTGGACTCCAGGCATATCATGCTGATCCCGGACCACCAATTGTTTCATGCGCAAGGCAATGGGCCGGTGCCCCACTGCTGGATCACCTTTCAGGTGGCGCGGCGCCTGCATCCGACGCAGAAAATCCCCATCCGCCTGCGGCCCAGCCCAATCAGGGAAGCAAAAATAACTTGTCGTTAAATAGAACAAGTTTTTTTGCCCAATTCGCCCGCCCATTCGTCCCCCTTTTGTCCTTCAAACCGCCCCTCGCCTTTGCCGGGCTGCAAAAATTCCGGGGAGCGCGCGCCCCCCCGGTGTGGCGGTTGGCGCACGGGTGGCCAATCCGGCGGCGCGAGCCCTGGCCTCCCAGATCAAAAGCCGGGCCGCGCAGTTGAGCCGCCGCCGGGCCGAATATGGTGCCGGAGAGTTGGCCGGACCGTTGGAAGTCGAGGCGGCCGAAATGGCGGAAGAACTCAACGCCACAGAAACCATTTTTCCAGGAACCAAGCTGCAAATGGCGTTCAAATTGGTATCAGACTGAAATCCGGCGGATGCGGTGTTCTGAAATAAACCAGATTTATGCGGCGCAAATGAACTGGTTGGCCGCCTTCATGGCACACTGAACGCCTGCAACCATCTGCTCGGCCCTCGCCATGTCCAGCCCCAGCAACGCGGCGGTGCCCGCATCGGGCCGGGCGGAGCAAACGTCGGAGCCGGGCGCCGGACCGCAGAGATGAGCGGCGCGATTGGCCAGGTAAACGACGGCCGAGAGCTGCGGGAGCGGTTGGATGACCGGGCAGTGATGGTTGGCCACCGCTTCAACAATCGTTTCCGGCAGCGCCCACCTTTGCAGCAGGCTGGCGCCGACTTCAGCGTGATTGGCTCCCAGCACCGCCTTCTCCGCCTCGAAGCGGGGGAGGGAATCGCCGGATATCCTGGCGCGAATTTCCAACCGGATTTTTGGGGTCAGGATTTGGTTCAAGACCAATTTGCCGATGTCATGCAGCAAGCCGGCGGTAAAGGCCATCGAAGGGGGGAAGTTGCCGCAGGATTGGGATTGGGCCACATACTCGGCGCCCAGGCCGGTGCTCAGGGAATGGCTCCACAGGCCGTTGGCTTCGGTGGCGTAGCCGGGCAGGTTGAAGCCCATGACGCCGCCAAAGCCGATGGCGCAGACGATGCGAAAAAGAGCGCTGTCTCCCAGCAACAGCACGGCCTGGTCAACGGACGCGACCGGGTTCTTCAAACCGCTGTGGGCGGAATTGCAGACGCGCAACAGCTTGGCCGTGAGCACGTTGTCACAACGGAGCGTTTGGATCAGATCGTCGCGGTGGGTTTCCGGCTGGTTGAGAAGCGCGACCAGCTTGCGGGCCGTTTCCGGGACCGTCGGCAACTCCTCGATTTGGTTCACTATTTCGTTGGCTGTCATTTCTGACCGGATAGGTTATGGAGGTTATCGGCCGCGGCGGCCCAAAACTTTAGTTCCAGGCGCGAAAACCGGGCTACTCCGGTTCGGCGCTGCCTTCCAGGATCAATCCCTTTGTGGACGGGAATCGCTGGTAGAAAAGCCCCAGGGCGTCGCGCAGATGCTTGGCGTAGCGGAAATGCGCGCCCAATCCGGTGCGCAATTCAGCCTCGTAAATGAATTTGTCCGCCGTTGTCACGTGCTCGAAGGGATACTCCGTTCCCAACAGCGTCCAGTAGATGTAGGCCGGATCGGACTCGCGCAGGCCCTGGAGAGCGCAGGCGTTGGCGTGCCGGCCGATGGCGGAAAGTTCCGCCAAAGCCGCCTCCTTTTCCACGCTCTCGGACGGGACCTGGTCCGCGGCGAAGTAGAATCCCCGCGGAACTTGCGGACAGTACTTGCTCCCCGTCCGATGCCGGTTCAAATCCCGGATTTCGGCGAAGCCAATGGCGGACCAACCGAAACGCACGCTCGTGCGCTGCAAGCTCGTCCCGACGGGCGCGTAACGATCGGTGTGGTAACCCAGATCGCGCGCCATTTCCTCCGGCAAGACCCCCTCGGGCGGCAGGACGGACAACGACGGAACGGCCGATGCCCCGGCGGGCGGAGATGCCGCGCGCGCCAGTTGAACCAGCTTCTCAAATTCGCTGGCAATGGCTTGCCGCACCGGTTCCATGCGGCAGGCGTGCTTGATCATGCGCGGGGCCGCCATTTCCAATTCCTGGCGGATCAATTCCCCCGCGCGCCGCGCCTCCGGCAAATCGTGCGAGAGCAGGTGCTGGCACAGATTGACCCAACCGCGGGCCGACATGATCAGCATCACGTTGGTTGCGGCGGCCACGGGCAGGAAATAGCGGGCGCGGTCAAAGGCGTAATTGCGCTTCAGGCGCGCAACTTTTTTTTGCGCCGTGTCCGAGGCGTCGTCCAGCAACGATCGCGGGATGCAGAGCAGCGCCGGATTGGCGCCCGCCAATTCCTCCCACACGGCCAATGCCGCCTGGTAGGCGTGAAAACATTGCGCCATCAACAACCGCCATTGGGTCGTTTCCCGAATCCCCAAATCTTCCGGCGCGATCAGGCCGTCACTGGAGATTTTGATGTAGCGCGTGGAGGATTCCTGGCCGCCGGCCGTCGGGCAGAGCGTCCAGATGTAATAGGCCAGCCACATCGAAACGCCGTCCATGAACATGGCCGCCGGCGCCATGTCGGCGATGGATTGATGGCCGTAATCCACCATCCGGAAAATGGAATCCACCGACTGTTCCAGATTGCCCGGGTCAATCTTCGCGAGAATCGCCTCCAGTCCCTCGTTGTTCCGCGAATAACGCGCGCCGCTGGCCGCCAGCAATTCAGGCGTCAGCGCCGGGCGTCCCGCCCGCTCGGAGGCCTGGCTCGGTCGAAGGGCCACTTGGGTCACTTTCATCGGTTAGCGGGCGGCGGGTTTGTCGCGGTTCAACTTGATCATTCCATTCTTCTGCGCGATGTCGTCCAGCACCACGGCGATGAGCCGCTGCAAATCGCGCCGGTTGTGATTCACGTACCAGGCGAAGGCCGGCACCGTCAAGACCAAAAACCAAATCCACCACAGCGTGTGCCAGACGAAGCCGATGACCACCAACTCAAAACCCAGCATCAGGCACAGGGCGACCTTGGCCGAGAGCGACCAGGCGGCGCGCAAGCGGCACCGCATCCGTTGTTTTCCTTTGGCGTGCGGCTCGGCCACGGTGGCCAGTTGCAGATGCGCCCAGCGGCTGCCCAGAATCTCGACGTCGAAATCGTTCCAGCCCGTGTCCGGCTTGGTTTCCCAACCCTCGCGGTCCAGCCGTTCCAGGATGCGCCGGACGAAATCCACCCGGTCCATCGCGGTGTCGGACCAGTATTCGACTTGGTCCAGGGCTTCGGGGCGGTCCTGGAAGGAGAGGGACGCCAGGCTTTCCACGGCTTTTTTGGGAGTCGGGCCGAAACTCAGGCGGCCCTGGTAACGCGCCCAGCCGCGAACGATGGGTTGCAGAAAAAAGAGCAGCGTCACCAGCGGCCGCGACCAGAAACGCCGCTTGTTGCGCGGCAGTTCGGCCTGCGCCCCCGCCACCGCGCACACTCCCAGGGAGACCGCGCAGCTCGTCAGCGCCACGGGCAGCAACAAGCGGAAGGGCACCGACAGCGCCAGCAGCGGCAGGTTGACCAGCGCGTGGTATTCCAGGCTCGTGCAAAGCATCAACACCGTGGCCGGTTCAGACCGATAAACGCTTTGGAAGAAGCCGGTGCCAAAAAGCCCGTGATAAATCATGGGCCGCCGGAGGGTCAGGCCGCGTTTGGAGGCGGCGTAGATGCGCCCCTGCCAGACCCCCCCGCCAAACGAGTTGAAGTACTCCGGATGCCGCCGCACCAGCATCGCCTCCGCCTCGCCGTAGCCGCTTTGCTGCCACAGGTAGGCCCCCACCGTCGAGCGCCGGTAGTGCCAGACAAAGGCCGGCGGACTGAAGCCGATGCGGTAGCCCCGCTCCTGCAACCGCCAGCACACGTCCACGTCGTCGCCCGCCCGGTGAAAAATCGGATCGAAAACGCCGATCTCCACCAGGGCGAATTTGTAGAAGGCCATGTTGCAGCCGGGAATGTGTTCGGCCTGGCGATCCGTCAGCATGACGTGCGCCGGCCCGCCGGGGGAGACCATGACCGCCGCCGCCACGGCCGAATCGTCCGGCGGCAGGAAATTAGGCCCGCCCATCCCCACAAACGCCCCCTTCAACAGATCCCCCACCAGATAGTAGAGCCAGTCCTCATCGGCCCGGCAATCCGCGTCCGTAAACGCCACCACTTCGCCTTCCGCGGCAAAAATGCCCGCGTTGCGCGCCACGGCCAATCCTTGGTGCGACTGGCGCAAGGCGCGGAAATTCTTGTAGAGCGACGCCACCTGCGGCGTGATGTCCGTCGAGCCGTCATCCACCACGATGACCTCATAGGACGGATAATTGAGGCGTCCCAGCGAATCCAGCAGCGGCTGCAACGTGCGCCCGCCGTTGTAGCAGGCGACAACCACGCTCACCTTGGGGTAACGGTGCAGCGGAAAATAGGGCGCCTGGCCAAATTTGCGCCGCACCGTCTCAAAGGACGGCTTGGGCTGCCGGTCCCGCGTGGTCAATCCGAAGCTCCAATCGGGCACGTCGCGTTGGTCCTTGTGCCATTCGTCGGTCAAGCTGAAAACGATGGCCCCGGCCAGACCGGCGCGGAAGGCCGATTCGATCTGCCAGTCGAGCATCTCGCATTGCCCCTCCTCGCCCTCCCGCAGGCTGTCAATGCCCATTTCCCCCAGGATCAGCGGCTTGGCATCAGCCAGCATCTGCAAGCGCGCCAGGTAATTCTCAAAGGGCCGTTGCTGGTGCAGATAAACATTGAAGCAGAGAAAATCGAAGTTCTGCGGGTTCAAAAACTCCGTCGGCGGATAATTGCCGAACGTGCAGAGGCACTCCGGGTCCACCCCCTTGGCCGCTTGCGCCAGTTCGTCCAGAAAATTCGCCACCGCCCGCGCCCCCCCCCAGCGGACGATGTCCGGCGGCAATTCGTTGACCACACTGTAGGCGAACACGGCTGGATGCCGCGCGCAGGATTGGACGGCGGCGCGCACGGCCTCCCCGGCCTGCCGGCGGACGGCCGGAGAATCCAGGAAACAAATATGTTTGCTCCAGGGTACGTCAATCAGCAGCTTCAGCCCGTATTGCTCCGCCAGGTCCAGCAGCCAGCGCGGCGGCACGTGATAGACGCGCAACAAATTGGCCCCCAGCCGGCGCGCCAGATCGAAGTCCCGCTCCGTTTCCGCCCGTTCCAGAAACGGCTGCCCGCCCGCGCCCGCCCGGAACGGCCCGTAGGTCACGCCTTTGGGATAGAACTTCACCCCCCCCACGCGGAAGAACTTCCCGGCCACCATCGGGCGCGGATTGGAGGCAAGGGTCTGTGGCGTTGTCATTGGCATGGCATGGGCGCCGGCATTGCCCGGCAGCGGAGCTTACAAAATGTTGGCCGCCAGCTCCGCCAATTCCGACCGCTCCCCTTTCTGCAACTCGATGTGCGCCGCGATCGACTGGTCGCGGAATTTGCTCACGATGTAGTTGAAGCCGTTGGAGGAGGAATCCACGTACGGATTGTCAATCTGGTAGGGATCGCCCGTGAATATGATCTTGGTGCCCTGCCCGACCCGCGTGATAATCGTCTTGACTTCCAGCGGCGTCAGGTTCTGCGCCTCGTCTATCACCATGAACTGGTGGGCGATGCTCCGCCCGCGTATGTAGCTCAGCGCCTCCACCACTATCAGCCCCGAACGCATCAGATCGCCGCTCCGGCGATGGTCCGATCCCATGTTCAAATCGCTCAACAACTCCAGCGCGTCGTGGATCGGCTGCATCCACGGGTTCAATTTCTCCTCCAGCGTTCCGGGCAGGAATCCCAGTTCGCGTCCCATCGAAATGGTGGGCCGGGCCACCACCAGGCGGCGGAACTCCCGGTCCAGCACCGTTCGTTTGAGGCCGGCGGCCATGGCGATCAACGTCTTTCCCGTGCCCGCCTTGCCCATGAGGGTCACCAGTTTGACCCGGTCGTCCAGCAAGGCGTCGAAGGCGAAATGCTGCTCGCGGTTGCGCGGCTTGATGCCCCAAATCCCCTCCCGGCAATCCAATATGGGAATGAGCTTCGCCCCGCTGGCGTCCACTTTGCCCAGCGCCGTGCGTTTCGGGTTGGTTTCCTCCATCAGCGTGCAATACTCGTTGGGGGAAAACCGGCCCTGCCCGTTCAATTCCAATTCACCCTCCGTGCGGAAACGGGCGATTTTCTCCGCGCTCAGCGTCAGCTCGATCATCCCCGTGTAAAGCTCCGTCAGCAAGACCCGGTCGGTTTCGTAATCCTCCGCCGGCACCCCCAGCGTGTCCGCCTTGATGCGCAGGTTGATGTCTTTGGTCACCAGAATGGCCGGCACTTTCGGATCGGTCTTGTGCATCTCCAGGGACAGGCCCACGATGCGGCTGTCGGTCGTGTTGCTGCCGAAGGGGGAGCCGTTGCCGCCGCTGTGGTCGTGAAAAATGATGCGCAAGGTCCCACCGTTGTCCAGCTTCACCCCCTTGTTCAGATGGCCCTTGGCGCGCAAGGCGTCCAGCATCCGGGAGACCGTGCGGGCGTTTTGGCCCAATTCGGAGGACTCCCGCTTGAAGCGGTCAATCTCCTCGATTACCTCGATGGGGATGAGAACGTTGTTGCCCTTGAAAGCCAGGATGGAATTGGGATCGTGCAGCAAGACATTGGTATCAAGAATGTAGTTTTTCACTGTGAACAGCGGCTCTTTTCAATTTGGACACGCGCCCGAACCATTCCTGCAAGCACGTGTGGGCTGGGGGCAATTGGTAATGTCCGGTGTAAAAAAAATTGGAGAGCATCCCCCACAGGTCGAAATCAACAAAGTGCGGCTCCGCCCGCAGCAAAAACGGCCGTTCCGCCAGCATCGCCTCGAAGGGCGCCAGCTTTTGCCCCAACTCCTCCAGCAACGCCCCCTGCTGGCCGCGCCACTGCGCCAGGCAGTTGCGGCCGAATTTTCTCTCCTTGTGCCGCAGGAAGGCCAGCCGCTCGGCCTTCGGCACGAACTCCTCCCAATAGATGTCGTTGAGCCGGAAGCAGGCCCCTTCGATTTGGTCCTCGATGAACCGCCACAGTACCCGGTCCACGCCGCGCAACCCCGTGGGAAAGAGGTTCAGGTGCAGTTTGGTGTCCAGGTACTTGGCGATGATTTGCGAATCCTCGTCCGTTTCAAATACCACCGTCCGCCCGTCCCGCACAATGGGCACGCCATAATAGCGCTGGCGGGTCAGCCGCCAGACCAGCGCACGGTCCTGGTTTGGGATATTGGTGGTTTTGAAGCGAACGCCGGAATACTCCAGGATTCGCCGCTGCACCAGGCAGAAGGGACTCCACGGAATCTGAATTAGTTCAATCATTGTTCTGGCTGAACATCAGCCTCATTCTGTATCCCCGCCGGCCCGCTGGCAAGGGGAATGTTTGCGCCCAAAGGGATCGCCTTTTGAGGAAAGCCGTTCCTAATCTTAATCCTAATCTTAATCCTAATCCAGCCTGATTCTGACGAATGGCTGCAGGAAGGGGATTAGGAGCCTTAAACTGCCTGCAACTGGCGCACATGAGCGACATCACGCCGGGAGACTGGCCGGAGCTTCTGGCGTTCAACCGTGGCCACCGTCAAGGTGCGTCCGTCCAGCGTGGTGAATTCCACTTCGTAAGCCACCCCGCCCTTGTGGATGTGGACCACCGTTCCGACATCGCCCGCCTCAAGCTCTTCGCCGGGCAAGTCCGCCGTCAACACCACACAATCATGTTCCTTGACCTTCATCAGTCCTCCAAAGGATACGCGGTAATCAAGCGGGGCGCAACTTCTCCGCGATCCAGTTGCCAGATTGAGCGCACGCGCGGCGCGCGCCCATCGGGAGCGTTCAATTCACCCTCCACTTGGTAACGGGGGCCGAAGCCTGTCTCCTGCGTGCCTTTCACTGTGTGCGTCTGGCCGTGGCGGCGAAGCGCCTGCGCCAGTTGTTCCCATTTCTCCGCCTGAAACCCGAACCCAGCGAAAAACCTGGCCTTGCTTGCGCCATAGCGATGCGCGTCGTTGAGCAGGTAATCCACGATTTTCTCGCGCTCAACCACAGCCTGGTCCGCGTTGGGCAATTTCATCTGGCCCGCCAGCATAGCAGTGATGCTCAGTTGTAAGTCCAGAAAAACAGCTACAATCTAAACAGCGTCGGCAGTGCGCCGACCTGCAAAATCGCCCCTTCCAAACACATCCTCCCCTGAACGGCCGCACAACGGCAACTTACAACCTTAAAAGCGAAACCAAACCTAATCGCACCGGCGACGCGCCCTGTTCGTGTAATGCTGGCTACGCGGCTGGTTCAGTCTTTTCCGCCGGAGCGGGCTTCTCGGCTTTGGCCGGACGGGGCACGCGCGGCCTTCGGTCCGGGCGCGGCGGCTTTTCACCGGCCTCGGCAGGCGGCTTCTCCTCGCGTTCGCGCTCGGTCCGCTTGTGGCCGCGGGACTCCGTTCTGGCGGCGCCTTCCCTGGCCTCCGGCGACGCCGGCGGCGCCGCGGCCGGGGCCGGCAAGGGGGTGGTGCTTTCGATGCGCACTTTGAGCGTGGCGGTGACCTCCGGGTGGAGACGCAACTCGATGTCGTGCTCGCCCAGCGCCTTGATGGGATGTTCCAGGTGGATTTTCCGCTTGTCCAGCGCGATGTCGAACTGGGTCTTCAACTGGTCGGCCACCATCCCGGCGGTCACCGCGCCGAACATCTTGCCATCGTCGCCCGTCTTGACCTGCAAAACGGCGATGAGCTTGGAGATGCTCTTGGACAACTCGGTCATGGTGTTGTATTCGTGCGCCTCGCGCTCGCCCCGGCGCTTCTTGAGCGCCTCGATGCGCCGCTTGTTGGCCGCGCTGACCGGCACGGCCAGGCCCTGCGGGAAAAGATAATTCCGGGCGTAGCCGGCGGCCACTTTGACCAGGTCGGATTCCCCGCCCAGCCCGACAATGTTTTGAATCAGGATCACTTCAGTTTTCATTCAGCTTGCAATAAAATTCATACTTCAGAACGATAGCCTGGTACGAAGACGGGCACAACACCAAATCACGACAGAATTGTTTGCGGCTATCTCCGCTGGCCATCAGAGCCGCAGACCTGGGGCGACAGCGGGCGCAGGCAGGACCAGCGCCCCAAAGACTGGTGCGCCCGGAAGACCACAATTTGATTTGCGAAGTTGATAACGAAACGAATCTAATGAGGCGATGATGCGTTTCAACAATCCTGAAAAGGTCTTGCTATTCGCGCCTCATTTCCTTCCCGCCTTCCGCCGCCGGTGTGGAAGGTGATTTGCCTAAGCGCGAAAAAAGTGAAAAAAAACGTGCGAAACCACAAAAGTGTGGTATAGTGCCCAAGTCAGGGCCTGTTCTTTGACATCTTGACGGCCTCGCGGAAGGGATTCCCCGGAGCCTGCGACCGGGAAACGGCGGCGGGATGCTGGCGGCGCGGGCGCCATCGCGCCCACGTGATTCGGGGCAAAATCGCCCTATGCGCTTCGCCTTCCACATCCCGCCTCCGCCACCGGAAGCGCCGGCCACCGAAAACTCCAAGGGGCCGCGCAAAAAATGGCCATTGCGCGGTTGGGGAGGCGGAATTCCATTGCCAATGACCAATTTTCAATGACCAATTCTCAATCAACCCTTGCAGCTTCTGATGCGTTCTGAAGCGGCCTTGCTCCAAAGGTCGCTGGTAAAACCGGGAATCGTTTTTGCGCGGCCCCCAAGCTGCGGTCTCCATCGCGGCCCCAACCGCAAAAAACAGCGGCATTAGCACCAAATCGCACCAAATCGCACCAAATCGCACCTAAAAAAAAATTTGCATGGCAAAAAAGAGCCACTTCGGAGCTTTCGGAATCCCCCTCGCAGCCATAGGGCTGCCAGCATACCGCGTTTTGGAGTTCGCACAAGCTTTTCTCTGCTCCCTTGTCTTTGGCAGGCGCTTCGGTAGTATTTTGGACGGCGCAATTCGGAAAGAGATGTTCCAAATCAAGGCAATGACAACAGACCAGGGGGCGGGATTTTCATTTTCCTCACGCCTCCGGGGCTGGCTCTGGGGATTGCTCTTGCTCATCGTCACCGTCGCGGCTTACCAGCCGGCTTGGAATGGCAAACCCATCTGGGACGACGCGGCTTATATGATTGCCAACCCATTGCCCACTGCGGCGGCGGAACTGCGGAAGATCTGGTTTTCGCTCGATTCACCGTCGCAGTATTTTCCGCTGACTTTCACCGCCTTTTTCATCGAGCGCCGGCTCTGGGGGCTTAATCCGGCGGGCTATCACCTGGTCAACATCCTCCTCCACGCCGCCAACGCCCTCTTGCTCTGGCAGGTGCTCAAGCGGCTGCGCGTGCCAGGCGCAGGGCTGGCGGCGGCGATCTTTGCCTTGCATCCGGTGCAGGTGGAATCCGTCGCCTGGATTTCCGAGTGCAAAAGCGTGCTGATGGGCCTTTTCTTTTTGCTCACGCTTTTGGCCTGGATCAAATTCACGGATGAACAATGCCATCGCCCGTGGCCATTTTACGTTCTAGCGCTCTTTCTTTTCGCCCTGGCCCTTTTCGCCAAGACGACGGCCTGCACCCTGCCGGCGGCGTTGCTCTTGATCCTGTGGCTCAGAAAAGTGCCGGTCAACTGGCGGCGTTTGGCGCAGGTCGCGCCCTTTGTGGCAATGGGCCTCGGCATGGGGATGGTGACGGTGTGGTGGGAGCGATTCCATCAAGGCACGCAGGGCAGATTGTTCGATGTCGGGCCGGTGGAGCGCCTGCTGATCGCCAGCCGCGCGGTGTGGTTTTATGCCGGCAAGTTGCTCTGGCCGGCGAATTTGACGTTTAGTTACCCTCGCTGGACGATCTCCGTCTCGGATCCTTGCGCTTACGGATGGCTGCTGGCGACGGTGGCGCTGGGCTTGGTGATTTGGTGGGCCCGGCGCTGGGCCGGGCGGAGCGTGGAGGTGGCGGCGCTGTTTTTTGTCGTGACGTTAAGCCCGGTGCTGGGATTCTTCATGCTTTTCACATTTCTGTATTCGTTCGTGGCCGATCATTACCAATATCTGGCCTGCATCGGACCCATCGCGCTGGCCGGCGTGGGCATCCACGCCCTCTTCCGTCGGTTCGGACAGCGGAGGCGGGTTTGGGAAGGGGCCTTTTGCGCCATGTTGTTGGCCGCTCTGGGCCTCTTGACTTGGCGGCAATGCCGGATGTACGCCGACCTTGAAACACTTTGGCGGACAACGATTGACCGAAATCCCGACTGCTGGCTGGCCCAAAACGACCTGGGCGCTTTGCTTTATGAAAAAGGGCAGGTGGACCAGGCCATCATCCGGTTCCGCAGCTCACTGGCGATCAAGCCCGACAACGCCGAAGCCCAGAACAATCTGGGCACTGCTCTGGACAAAAAGGGACAACTGGACGAGGCCATCATCCGGTTCCGAAAGGCGGTGGTCTTCCGGCCTGCCTTTGCCGAAGCTCATCGTAATCTCGGCAACACCCTTCTTCGACAAGGGAAGGTGGACCAGGCCATCCAAGAGTTCCAAAAGGCGGTGGCCATCCGGCCTGACTTTGCCCAACTTCACTCTGCTCTGGCCAACGCCCTGCTGCAACATGGGCAGGTGGAGGAGGCGATCATTCAGTTCCAAGAGACCCTGGCACTGCGTCCCGACGATGACCAAGCTCATTACAATCTCGGCATCGCCCTGCGCCAGAAAGGACTAAAGGACAAGGCCCTCCTTGAGTTCCAGCAGGCGGCCGCCCTCCGGCCTGACTTTGCCGAAGCCCAAAACAATCTGGGCAACTCTCTCCTGCAACAAGGGCGCGTGGATGAAGCGGTCACGCATTTGCGCAAGGCGCTGGAAATTCATCCCGACTATGCCCAGGCTCGTTGCAATCTGGGCAACGCCCTGCTTCAAAAAGGGCTGGTGGACCAAGCCATTATTCAGTTCCAAAAATGGCTGGCCCTCCAGCCCGAGTCGGCCCAAGCCCGCAACAGTCTGGGCCATGCCCTGCTCCAGCAAGGCCGGCTGGATGATGCCATCCTTGAGTTCCAAAAGGCCTTGGCCCTCCAGCCCGGTTTTGTCGAAGCTCGCAGAAACCTCGCCGCTGTCGCCTGGCAGATGGCGACCTCGCCCAACCCCTCCCTGCGCAATGGAGCCAAAGCGATTGAATTAGCCCGGCAAACAGACCAACTGACTCGCAGCAATGACCCCATGATGGGCGCCATCTTGGCGGCCGCTTATGCCGAAACAGGCCGCTTTAATGAAGCCGTTGCGGCCGCCCGGCGCGCCTTGCAGTTGGCCGCCCGCCAGGACAACGCCGCCATGGTTGCGGCCATCCAAGCACAACTCAATTGCTATCAGGCCGGGTCCCCGTTCCGCGACACGCGCGCCCCTCCGTGACGTGGCGACGCCGCCCGCCGGCCGCGCGGGACAATTCGTTGCTTCAAGTCCAACGGGTCTTGACGGGGCTGTGGGGGTCAGTGGGGGTCAGCAGTGGGGGTCAGTCCTCGGAATCATCAGCAGTGGGGGTCAGTCCTCGGAATCAAGTATTCCCCTCCGTCAGGCGTCATCAGTGGGGGTCAGTCCTCGGAATCAAGTGGGGGTCAGTGGGGGTCAGTCCTCGGAATCAAGTATTTCCCTCCGTCAGGCGCATAAACCTGAAAGGGTCAGGCCTGGAAAGTCGGTATTTTGGGGTGCGGTGCCATCGGCGGCCCGTTGCGCCGCTCCGTTGGCTGACCCAAGTTCGTCAGTCGGAAAGAAATTTTGAGTCTTTTTTCCAGGGCGGTTTCTCCAAGTCGTTGATTTGACGGGGCCGGTTTTGGCGCAATTGGTTTTTGGCGATGCAGTCCCCAAGAGCCTATTGCCGGGCTGGACCGGAAAGAAACCGTCCTCATGGCGCGCAGGCCGCGCGGGTTCAACCTTGGAAGGCAGCCCCATATCCTCGCTTGAGTATTCTTTTGAACCGCTCCCGCAAGACGCAAAAGGTCAGGTTTTTTCGCGTATTTCGGCTGTTTCGCGGTTCACTCCGTTTCCTCTATTTTTTCAGTCCGACGCTTGACCGGCGAAACTCATTGGGCAGGAAAATGATCGGCAGCGGAATGGGAAAAAGAGTTTGCAATCGTATTCCTCTGCCGGACATTCCTCTGCCAATCTTTCTTTTGTCTTTTCTATTTCATGCGGTCTTTATTCCCGTTCGCGTTTGTTCGGCGGGCATCAGGACAAGCGCGAAAAAAAAGTGAAAAAAAACGTGCGAAACCACAAAACTGTGGTATAGTGCCGAAGTCAGGGCATGTTCTTTGACACGTTGACGGCCTCGCGGAAGGGATTTCCCGGAGCCTGCGACCGGGATTCGGCGGCGGGATGCTGGAGGCGCGGGCGCCATCGTGCCCGCGTGATTCGGAGCAAAATCGCCCCATGCGCTTCGCCTTCCACATCCCGCCTCCGCCACCGGCAGCGCCCGCCACAGAAAACTCTGAGGGGCCGCGCAAAAAATGGCCATGGAGCGATTGGGGAGGCGGAATTCCATTGCCAATGACCAAACTTTTCAATGAATTCTCAATCAACGCTTGCAGGTTTTGATGCGCTCCGAAACGGCCTTGCTCCAAAGGTCGCTGGTAAAATCGGGAGTCATTTTTGCGCGGCCCCCAAGCTGCGGTCTCCATCGCGGTCCCAACCGCAAAAAACAGCAGAATTAGCACCTATTCGCACCAAGACGCTCCGAGTACAGTGGAGACATTCGCGTTTTTAAGGAGGTTGCCGTTCCAACGGCCAATCTCTCGTCGGGGTCCCAAAGCGGCAAAA
>Ga0326728_10001915_pt1 | contig 71231 bp, 50 predicted proteins | sample MB3enrmetagenome_FD_207602 | JGI IMG/M metagenome (GOLD analysis project Ga0326728, IMG submission 207602) | Lab enriched peat soil microbial communities from McLean, Ithaca, NY, United States - MB31MN | ecosystem: Environmental > Terrestrial > Soil > Wetlands > Peat | place: USA: New York... | reverse complement strand
TTAGCACATTCCTGATCCGTCTGCCCTGCGGTTCCCTTACCCACTACTGGGCTTCGAACTTGACCCTACCCTAACTTCGCTAAAAACCCACTGTTTTTACCCACACGAAAGTCGGAAGACCCAAAAAATTTAATCCACGGCCTTCGGAGATATTCGGAGGCCGTGGATTTATTTTTTTAAAGACGGCCCGATTTTATTCCAACAGCCTCTGCAAATCCTCCAAGGTCAGCCCCCGCATCACGCTTTCGTCGGCGTTGAGGATGCCCTCGGCCAAGCCCCGCTTGGTCTCCTGGAGCTGCATGACCTTTTCCTCGACCGTGTCCTTGGCGATGAGGCGGTAGGCGAAGACCTGGCGCGTCTGGCCGATGCGGTGGGCGCGGTCCAGGGCCTGGGCCTCCACCGCCGGGTTCCACCAGGGGTCCAGCAGGAACACGTAGTCGGCCGCGGTCAGGTTCAGGCCCACGCCGCCGGCCTTGAGGCTAATCAGGAAGATTTTGGTTTGGGGATCGGTTTGGAAGCGTTCCACGCAGGCGTTGCGGTCCCGGGTCTTGCCGTCCAGGTATTCGTAGGTCATTCCGGCTTGGTCGAGCTGGGAACGCACGATCGCCAAAAAGGACGTGAACTGGGAGAACACCAGGGCCTTGTGGCCTTCCTCGGTGACTTCCTTGAGCTGGGGCAACAGGGCGTCCAGCTTGCTGCAGGGTTCCTCCAGCCGGGTCTTGTCGACCAGGCCCGGATGACAGGCCGCCTGGCGCAGACGCAACAAAGCCTCCAGAACCCACATCTTGGACTTCCCCAGTCCGTCTTTTTCGACGCGTTTGAAAAGCGAAGAGCGGTAGTGGGTGCGGAGATCGTCGTAGAGGCGCCGCTGTTCCGGTTCCAATTCGCAGAAAAGGGTCTTCTCCAGCTTCGCCGGAAGATCCTGGGCGACCTTTTCCTTGGTGCGCCGCAAAATAAAGGGCCGCAGGGCCCCGGCGACGATGGTGAGGGTGGCGGGATCCGGCGGGGCGCCCCCTCCGCCCAGGGCCTTCGTATGGGCCGTGGTGCCCAGCAGGCCGGGGTTGAGGAATTCCAGCAGGTTCCACAGCTCGCCCAAGTGGTTCTCCACCGGCGTCCCCGAAAGGGCCAGGCGGTGCGCCCCTTTGAGCAGGTGGATGGACTTGGCCGTGTCGGTCGCGGAATTCTTGGCCGCCTGGGATTCGTCCAGGACGATGTAGTCGAACTCCATGTCCTTGAACATGAGGATGTCGCGCCGCAGGGTGCCGTAGGTGGTCAGGATGATGTCGCAGGCGCCGACGAATTCCTCGGCGCTTTTGGCGCGTTCCAGGCCCGTGTGGGCGAGTATCCTGAGTTGCGGAGCGAAGCGTCCGGCCTCCGCCTGCCAATTGAAGATCAGGGATTTGGGGACCACCAGCAAGGAGGGCCGAACCGGGGTCGGGGAGCCCGCCGTCGCCGCGCGCCGTCGTTCCAACAGCGCCAGCACCTGCACGGTTTTTCCCAGGCCCATGTCGTCGGCTAGGCAACCGCCGAAGCCCGCCTTCTCCAAAAAGTTCATCCAGGCCAGGCCTTCGCGCTGGTACGGCCTGAGCTCGCCCCTGAACGTCTCCGGTTCCAGGGTCGGTTCCGGCTTTTCAAAGCGCAGCATCTCTTCGCGGGAGCGCAAAAAGGCTTCGTCCATGTGGATTTCGGCGTCTTTTTTATCGGCCAACAGCAGATCCAGCAGGCCGGCTTGGCTGCGCTTGAAGCGCAAGGCCCCATCCTCGGCGGCTTCCGAACCCAGTTCCGCCAGCAGGCCGAACTTTTTGAGCCATTCCGAGGGGAGCACCCCCAGGCTTCCGTCGGCGAGGTTCACCAGGCCGTCGTTGCGTTTGAGGGCCGCCAATAGTTCGGGAATCCCCAGTTTCTGGTTCCCGAATTCGGCGCCGAGGGCAAGGTCGAACCAATCCAGGCCGCTGCGGACTTCTAGGTGCATCCGCGAAGGTTTACGGTAGGCTTTGCCGCGGGCTTCCACGCTCCAGCCCGCCTGGACCAGGCCGCGGAGGGCGGGATTGACCTCTTTGGGCGGAATCTGGACCATTTTCTTGGGGCCGATCCCGTGCGAACGCAGGGGCAGGAAGCCGAGGCGGGTCAGCAGTTCCCGCGCCGCCGTCTCGGCCGCCTCGTTGCGGGACATCAGGCGCCGGCCATCGGAGAAATACAGCGAACGTTGCTGGGAACCCAGGGAGATGCGTTGGCCTTCGTAGTCGAAAACCACCTCGCCGATCAGGTTGGAAACCCCCAGGACCTTGTGGCTGGCGGCGTCCTTGAGCACGAGCCCGGGATGCGGTTCTCCCTCGACCGCATGGGGCTTTAACTCTTCGGGGACGGCCAGCACCGGAGCCCAGTCCCGCGCGAAAAAGGTGCCGAGAAAATCGTCGATCTGGGCATCCGGCACTTCCAGTCGGCCGCGCGTCTGGAACATGCGCACCCATTCCTCGGCGTCGGCGTCCGCCAAGCGCCCGATACGTCCGGCGGAGTAGATGATGCCGCCGGAGACGCGCAGACCGCTTTTGGGCAGCGCCAGGAACTCTTCACCGCGTTCCAGGCGGCCGACGACGTCCATGTTTCCGGGGTTCTTGCCGGAGCCGACGGATACCCTCAGGTTCCAGGGCGAATCGCCGTCCCATTCCAGGCCCGGCGGCGTGTCCAGGGGGTCCTGACCCGCCAGCAGGCAGCGGCCCGTGGCGCACATGCGCGGCAGGAAGGTGGCGATTTGGGGCCCGCGGAGGCGGTAGCGTGGTACGAGCGTCGCGGCCGGAGCGTCCCCGGAGCGGCCGCCTTCGCCGTTCATGGAACACAGCAGGGCGAGAATCTCGCGATCCGGGCCTTCGGGAAGCGCCGCGATCTGGGTGAGCGAAGCCGCCCGGAAACGGGCTTTGGCCGGGCCGCCTTTGGGCTGGGGCTCGGTGAAGCACAGTTCCACCGCGATCCCGTCTTCGGAGCCCCCGCCGGCGCCGGGCAGGTCGAGCAGATAATAGACTTGGCGGGTCGCCGGCCACTCCGGGAGGGATTCTCCGGGAGTCGGAAGGTCCTGTTTTACGCCGAGTTTGCGGAGTTCCAATTTCCAGGCGGGGAGTTTAGGCGGGGCCTTTTTGGCGCCCCGGGACCACTGCAAGGGTCCGGTCATGCGCACCCCGGCGGCGGGGTCGGGCGCATCGCTGGAGCTATCGTCGTCGTCCTCGGAATCGTCCAAGTCGGGAAGGACTTTTTCGAGGCGGTCATCCATCCAGTCCGCTTTTTCGCGGGCTTCCACCGCCAGCACCAGGGCCCAGATGTGCTTGCACAGGACGTGCCGCTCCTTGAACAGGGGGCAGTCGCAAAAACCCATCAGGGTGTCCCCGTCGCGCCGCAGGCCCACGCCGTAGGAACGGCTGCCTTCGACGCGCGCGAGCACCAGGTCGCCCGCGGCTTCCTTGACCTTTACTTTGCCCTCTTGGAAATAGGCCGATCCCCTTTGGCGGATGACGGATTCGAAGTTGGCGGACAATTTTACGGAGAAGGGCATCGGCAAGGCGTCCCGGATCGGCTCGGGAGACGGGCTTTTCAAAAGAGGGAATTCCCGACCCAAGGGTCCGGAACGGGGACCCTCCATCATAATATGAACTTGGCTTTTTAGGGTTGGAGATTGCGGCAAATCGCGTAAGAAAGTCGAACAATTATGAAAAAGCGCCGGAATTCAAGGGCGGAATCCCGGGCAAGCATCGCCCAATCCTGTGGGGCTCGGTACAAGTCGAATGAAATGGTTTTTCCGAAGCGCCTTGCTGGGGAGGTCACGCAGGTTGATTTCCCCTTTGGATCAGGCCGCAACAGCCTCTTTCCGAAGTTCCTGCAACCATTGCTTGAGCTCAGGATGGCGAGGCAAGAGCAGGATCATGTTGGTTACAGGGCCGTCGGGGGTGCGTCGCCCGCCTTCCCAGCTTTCCACGGTTACGAGCTCAACCCCCAATAGGATGGAAAACTCCTTTTGCGTCAGCGCCAAGTTCTTACGGACTTGTTTAATAAAAGCGGGATCGAGCACCATTCGTTTCACAAAACCTTTGGGTTCCTTGATTCGACCTTCGGCATGGGCGATGGCGCTGGTCGCCTGGGCACGGGTCTCCGGTGTGGATTGGTAACCAAAGCGTTTGAGTGTCATGACCGGTCTCCTTGGTGCGGTTTTCCACCGTGGTCTAAGCGGAAAGCTTCTTTTTCTTCGCTGCTCAATGGCCCTACCGTCAGCGCGAATAGGTAGCGGCCATCGTTTCCGCTGGTATAAAGAAATTGAAAAACCGCGTTTTTTCCCTCGTCATTGCGGCTTTCCACCATCCCCAGCATGCCGTGTAGAACCTGACTGTTCTTCAGCTTTAGGCTCCAAAGCCGCCGAACCTCGCCAGCCTTTAGATTCCTTTCGGCATCGCCCAGCTTGGCGTTGCGGATGACTTCGAGAATATTGTCTCCAAGATCCCCGAAGCCTTCGGTTTGATAGTGCGCAAGGGCATCTCGATAGAGCGGATAGCCTTCGTAAAAGATCAAAGGGTTTCCTGGGGGGGTCACGGAAAGCATTCTCCAGATAGCCCTCACTCAGGAACGCTAATACTGAGTAAGGGTTCCGTCAAGAGGGGTGTGGAGCACTTCAAATGGGTGGTTTTTTTCGGACAGCTAAGTCGAGTCTTGTCGTCCGAAAAACAGATTTACTAATTTTTATTCCTATAAGACTTTTTTATAAAGCTATTTCGTTGTTTTTTTGTACCAATAAAGTGGAAAAGTTGAGAATCCCCCCCAAATTCCTATTCTACCGAATCGAGAAAACAATATAGGGTTCTCCCAGTAAGCGAATACGCGTTGAGCCGATCAGCGAAACGCTTGCTCTAACTTTGGGGACCCCATTTGGGGGCATTCAAATTTTGGAAGCCATCTATTCCCTGAATTTCTTAGGCACGTTCATATACAGCACCGTGAAGTACACGCCCGCCAAAAGAACGCCCGGGACCCACCAGCAGAGATCCGTGCGCAAGGCATAATCCGAAGAGGTGGCGTTGGCGGCGGTCAGGGCCGCCCCCGGTCCCGAAGACGGCAAAAGGGTCGGGAAAAGTCCGCCCGCGGCGCACAAAAGCAGCCCCGCCAAAAAAATAGCCGAGCCCGTAAAGGCGAGCCCCTCCTTTTTTCGGACCAGAGCGACATGGCTGCCCGCCAAGCCCAGCGTCGCCAACAGCGGGAAAAGGACGAGGACACGGGTGCTTTCCAGGTTTTGAAGGGCCAAAGGCTGGATCCAGAACGTCGCCGCGCTGAGTCCCGCCCCCAAAATCAGGCACGCCAGGGTCAAGCGGCGGGCGAGCCGTCCGGAACGCTCAGCGACCGCCCCGGTCGTGCGCCAATGCAGCCAGAGCGCCCCATGCCGGGCCAGGACCGCCAGGGCCGTCACCCCGGTCAAAGTCGTGAACCAATCCAGGACGCCGAAGGGCGGATGCCCCGAAAAATTCGTCGCCATCCCCAGAAAAAAATGGCCGTCGCCGTCGAGTTCGACGCCCCGGACCACGTTGCCCAGGGCCGCACCCAGGAACACCGCCAGCAGGGCGCTGGCGATCCCGAAGGAAAAGTCAAAAAAGAGAATCCAAGCCCGGCTTTCGAGGTGGTGCCGCAGTTCGATGGCCAGGGCCCGAAAGGTCAACAGCCAGAGCACCATCATCAAGGGCAGATAAAATCCCTGAAAAGCCGAAGCGTAGACGCGCGGAAAAGCCAACACCAGGGTCCCGCCCGCCGCCAAAAGACAGACTTCGTTGCCGTCCCACACCGGCCCCACGCTGCGCACGACCAAGGCCCGTTCCTTTTCGGTCTTAGCCACCAAGGCCAGTACCGCCCCGGCGCCGAGGTCGAATCCGTCCAGGACCACATAGGCGATGATCAGGGCCGCCAAAAGCCAGTACCAAAGTTCACCCATCGTCATGTCAGACCCCCTACCCGTGGGACACCGGACCGTGGCGCAGGCGGCCCCGGATCAGGATCACAAAAAGCGCCGTCAAGAACACGTACATCGCCAAAAACCCGACCAGCGAAAAAACCACGCTGCCCGTGTTGACGCGGGCGGAATAGGCTTGGTTGGTCCGCATCAGCCCGTAAATGATCCAGGGCTGGCGTCCCGTTTCGGCGGTCATCCAGCCGAAGGTGTTGGCCAGGTAAGGGAGGGGAAGGGCCGCCACCAGGAGAAAAAGCGCGGCCTTGGCGTTCCAGAGGCGCCGCCGCCAGAGCAGCCAGGCCGCCAACGCCAGGATTCCGATGAGCGCCATGCCGATGCCCACCATGGCGTGGTAGGCGAAGAAGGTCAGCGGGATGTTCGTCGGCCAGTTGTCCGGGGGAATTTGGTCGAGTCCCGTCACCGGGGCGTCCAAGGAATCGTGGGCCAGCAGGCTGAGCAGGCCCGGGATTTCCACGGCGTGGTCCAGCTTCCGGTCCTGGACGTTGGGGACCCCGAAGAGCGTCAGGGGGGCCTGCGTTTGGGTCTGGAAGAGGGCTTCCATGCCGGCGAAGGTCGCGGGCTGATCCTGGGCTACGGTCTTGGCCAGTTGGTGTCCGGTGGGGAAAAGCAGGCCCAGCCCGGAGAGCAGGCCCACGCCCACCCCGGTGCGCACGTAGAGCCGGGCCTGGGTGAGGTGTTCGCCGTTGAGCAGATAAAAGGCGCCGACCGCGGCCACCACGATGCCGCCGGTCATGCAGGCGCCGAGCATCACGTGGGGATAGGCCCACAGTTCCCAGGGGTTGAGCAGGACGGCCCAGAGGTCCTTCAGCTCCAAACCCTGGGGGCCCACTCCGGCGCCGACGGGATGCTGCATCCAGGAATTCGTGCAAGTGATGAAGAACCCGGAAATCCAGGCCCCCAGGCACACGGCCAGCGCGCTGAACCAGTGCAGGGCGTTGCCCACGAATTTACGTCCGTAAAGCAGGATGCCTAAGAACGCCGACTCCAAAAAAAAGGCGAAAACTCCTTCTTGGCCCAGCACCGAACCGATGACGCCGCCCGAGGTTTCGGAAAAACGCGACCAGTTGGTGCCCAATTGGAATTCCATGGGGATGCCGGTCACCACGCCAAAGGCGAAGTTCACCGCGAAAACCTGGGTCCAGAATTCCGCGGCGAGCGCGGCGTCCCGGTCGTTCCAAAAGTGTTCCCGGGTCTTAAAATAGACCAGGATCACGCCCAGACCCATGGTCAGTTGCGGAAAAAGATAGTGATAGGCGATCGTAAAGGCGAATTGAAACCGGTGAAATCCCTCTGGCGACATGATGACTCCGAGCGGAGGACTTCCCCAGGATAAATTATTGACCTAGATCATACTACGTAAATCGATTCCTGCCCTTTTGTCCATTCGGAGGGTTTTCCAGTAAACTTGAGGAAAAGAGTAAGAAAATGCGGATTGGGATCGTAAAAAGACATCAGCCGGGGACACAATAGGGCCCTTCCCCTTATTCCATCCATGCTGCGCATCCTGTACGCCTCTTCGACGGAAGTCCTTTTGGACGATCTCGTGCGCGCTTTGGCCGAGCCAGGGGACCCCAAGGAACTCCGTAGCGTCCTGCTGCCGTCGCGGCCTTTGGTGGAGCGCGTGCGGGTGCGTTTGGTCCGTTCCCACGGTTTGGCCATGGGCTGCGAACTTTTGCTGCCGGCCGCCTTTTTGGAGCGCATCGCCTCGGCGCTGGGTCTGGAGCCTTTGCATCCGTCCTGGAGCGCCGAGGGCATGTTCTGGCGGGTGCTGGAACGCCTTCCCGAACTGGCCCTCCGTCATCCCCGCCTCGAGCGGGCCAGCGGCGATCTGCGCGCCCGCGTCGCTTTGGCCCGGGAAGTCGCCGACCGTTTCGACCAATACCTCCATTTCCGTCCGGACCTGATCCGAGCCTGGGACGAAGGCCTGCCCTTCAACGAATTTTTGGGCCGCCATCCGGAACTGAAGGCGGTTTTCCGCCAGGGCTTTCCGGATTCGGTGCGGGAGGATGAGGCCTGGCAGCGCGAACTTTGGGCGCACCTGTGCCAAGGGGTTGAAGGCCGCCCCCATCCGGCCCGGCGCCTCGAGCTCATGGCCGAAAAAGCCTCCCGCCAGGGACACAGCGTCTTCGGCGGTGCGGTCGAAGTCCTGGCCACCGGGCCCCTGCCGTTTCCCATCCTCAAAATGCTCAAGGCCCTCGGCGACGTCTCCGAGGTGCGCCTGCGGTTTTTGTTGCCCGCCAACGGGTATCTCGCCGATATCCGGCCGCGTTGGCTGCAGCTGACCCGGGGGGAGGCCGTGGATCTGGACGCGGAAGCCAATCCCCTCGTCGCCCAGATGGGCCGCCAGGCCATCGAAGCTTTCCAGGGTCTGCTGCTGCTTTCCCCGGACGGGCAGGAATTCGAACCCTTGGAAGAGGACGAACGCCCCGGCGACAGCCTGTTGAAACGCCTGCAGGCGGATGTGCGCGCCCTGCGCCAGCCCGATCCCGGCGAACGACCGGTCGGGGAAGGCCCCGAACCCGGGCCAATGGCCTTGAGGAGCCTGCGCGTGCACCGCTGCCACGGGCCGCGGCGCGAGGTCGAGGCGCTCCGGGACGAACTGTTAAGGGCCTTCAAGGAAATGCCCGACCTCAAGCCCGAGGATGTCCTGATTTTGGCGCCGGATTTGGAGGTGTACGGGCCCCTGGCCGAAGCCGTGCTGATGAACGGCGCCGAACCGCGCCTGCCCTTGGCCCTCGCCGAACGGGCGGTGGAACAGAAGGATCCCGCCCTCAAGGCGGTGTTGGGCCTGGCGGGCCTGGCGTCGGGTCGCGCCGCGATGAGCGAAGTGCGGGCCTTCCTGGAACTGCCCGCGGTCCGCGCGGCGCTTTTTGAAGCTTCCGCCGATGCCTTGGTCGGCGCGCTGTCCGAAGCCGGACTCACCTTCGGACTCGACCGGGACCACCGGATCGCCTTGGGTGCCGGTACCGACGACATCGGCACCTGGCGGCGCAGCCTCGATCGCCTCTGGGCGGGCAGGTGGTTCGGGGGGAACGTTCCCGCCGTGGAGGCCGACGGCCAACCCGCCCTTCCCAAGTCCGGGGATCTGTCCTCCGATGCCGCCGCGCGCTGCAGCGCCTTGGAGTGGTTCGAACGTTTGCTGGCGACGGTGGTGCTCTGGCGCGAACCGGCGCCTCCGCTGGAATGGGCCGTCCGCGTGGAAAACGCCTGGCAGAGCCTGCTGGATCCCGAGCGCACCGCCCTGGATTTGAGCGGCTGCGTGGATCTCGCGGTATTCCTGCGTTCGGCCGGCAGCGACCACGGCTGCGCGACCGCCATGGACGCGGCGACGGTGGCCGACTGCGCCCGTTCCTTCGGCGAAGACGAGGAACGCCGCGTGGACATCGTCGGCGGGCGCATCGCCTTGGGCGGCCTGAAGCCCTTGCGCGCCCTGCCCTGCCGGGTGCTGGCGATCCTCGGCCTGTCCGACGCCGCCTTTCCCCGCAGGGCGCAGGCCCGGGCCTGGGACCTGTTGGCTGCCCTGCCCCAGCCCGGCGACCGCGATCCGCGCAAGGACGACCGCCAACTGTTTTTGGACTGCCTTTTGGCGGCGAAGGACCGCGTCATTCTGAGCGCCCCGGTGCTGGACCCTTCCGGCGGGGAGCCGGGCCCGCTTTCCACCTGCGTCGAGGAACTGCTTTGGGCCGCCTGCGAAACCGCGGGGGGACCCGGGGAACGTCCGGCGTGGTCGGCGGCGCTGAAGGTGGACCACCCGCTCCAACCCTTCAGTTCCAGGAATTTCGGGGCGGGATCGGCCGAACGTTCCTTTGACGCCGCCGGGCTCGAATGGGCCGCTGTCCTGGCCCAACCGCGCAGGGAACGCGCCTTTGCCGTGGACGATCCGTCCGCCGCCGTGCCGCGCACGCTCCGCCGGGACGGGATGGAACTTGTCGGCTTTTTGAAACAGCCTGCGCGCGCTTGGCTGAAGCGGCGGGGGCTGGAACCGCCCTATGATCCGGAAGATCCCCTGGCCGAGGACGACGAGCCCGTGGACGTGGGGGACGCGCTCCAGCGGTCCATTCTGGATAGGCGCAGCCTCGAAGAGGCGCTTTTCCCCGAAGATCCCCACCTTTATCCGCGCCTGGCCGCGGAACGGCTCCTGCCCTTGGGTCAGCTCGGACGCCTGCGCGCCCAGGCCCAAAAGGCGCGGGCCCAGCGCCTGGCCGACGCCCTGCGCGGCGCCCTGGGGGGCTCCCCTGAATTCCGCCGCCGTTCCCTGGACCTGGGCGAGGGAAGGGTGCTCGACGCCACGCTGGCCTATGGCCCGGGCGAAGGGGGCTGGGCGCATTGGGTGGCGCGTTCGGTCGCCGTCGCCAAAGGCGCCCCCAAGGCGGAAGCTCGGACCTTGCTCGAGGCCTGGCTGCTCGCCTGCGCCGCGGCCGTCGACGGCTGTGTCCGTCCGGGAATCTGCGCCCAGTGGGACAAAAATGGGTACCCCCTGCTGTGGACCCTGAAGCCCCTGGACCCCGGAAGCGCCCGCAAAAGTCTGGCCCGCTTCTGCGATCTGGCCGACGTCGGGGCCGTGCGTCTTCTGCCTTTTTCCCCCAAGACCAGCCTTGTGTTGGCGCTCGCCGAACGGGAGGGGGACTCCGAGGATCAATGCGCGGAAGCCGCCCAAGAAGCTTGGTTCGGCGGCGAGTTTGCGGGCCCCCAGTTTCCGGAGTGCGAAGTTCCCGCCCATGCGCTGGCCTGGCGCGGAATCGATCCTTTCGCCGGGGAGGGGATCACGGCGTGGCTGGAGCTGGCCCGCGAAATCTACGGACCCGCGCTGGAGTGGTGGGAAGCTTCGGCGGAGGCGCAAGCGGCCGCTCCCGAACCCAAGCCCGCGAAAGCGGCGGCCCGCACCCAGCCGAAGGCGCCCCGGCGCAAGGGGGCGGCGTGAAACCGGAATTCCGCCTCAAGGAGACGCCCATCGGTCCCGGGCTGACCGTGATCGAAGCCGGAGCGGGCACGGGCAAGACCTGGACCATCGCCCACCTGCTGCCGCGCCTGATCCTCGACGGAACGGTCGAGGCGCTTTCCGAAGCGCAGTTGTTGACCTTCACCGAAGCGGCGGCGCGCGAGCTGGCCGACCGGGTCCGGCGCTGCCTGATCGGCCTGGTGACCCTGCTCAAGGACGTCGACCCCCGGCCCGACGCGGTCGAGGACCTTCCGGGCTTGTTGGCGAAAGCGGTGGAGCGCGCCCGCGCGCTCAAGGAGCCCGGCTATGTCGAACTGCTGGAACTGCTGGCGGGACAGGATGAGGAGCTGCGCCGCGGGCGCCTGCGTCGCCTTTTGGCCGCCCGCATGGAAGCCGACCGCCTGAACGCCGGGACGATCCTTTCGTTTTACCGCCGTGTGCTCATCGACGAAGGCTTCCTCTGTTCCACGCCCCCGGGCTTCACCATCGAACCCGATTTGGCGGAGGCGCGGCGCTCGTGCCTGCGCGATGTCTGGCGCCGGGATTTGGCCGGCGACCCTCTGTTGGCGACCGCGGCGGAGGCGCGGGGCTGGACCCTGGAGGCCGACGCATCGGCCTGGGCCCTGCTGGAACCCGCCGACCACGAGCGCCTCTATCCCCCGCCCAAGGATCTAGTCTGGGCATCGGCGGAGGTGACGGTCCTGCTGAAAGCGGGGAAAGCAGCCGCCGGGGCCTGGGCCGAAGTGGCGGCGATCCTGGAAACCGTCACGCTCAGCAAGGCGGGTAAAGAGGCGGACATCGCCGGAATCACGGCGGTCCTTTCCCGGATGGATCCCGAGGCGCCGGAGCCCGGAGATTTAGCGGCGTTCGAGGAGATCGCTTCCGCCCCCGACTGGATCCATAAAAACGGGGTGGCCAATAAGGCGGCGAGCGAGCGCGTTCGGGTCAGCGCGCTGGTTGCCACGGCCGAACGCTTGGAGGGGGCCCTGAAGGACCTGGAGTGGGCCTGGCGGGGCCACGCCCTTTCCCGGGCCCGCAGCGCCCTTGATCGCGCCCTGCGCGAAACCAATGTCCTCTCCTACAACGATCTGGCTTCGCGGTTGCAGGCCGCCTTGGAAGGGCCCCAGGGTCCGGAACTGGCCGACCGCCTGCGCCGGCGTTGGAAAATCGCCCTCCTGGACGAGTGCCAGGACACCGACCGCCGCCAGTTGGCCATCGTGGAGGCCGTCTTCAACCGCCGCGGGGAATTGGACCGTTCGCTGGTGCTGATTGGAGACCCCAAGCAGAGCATTTACGCGTTCCGCGGCGCCGACCTGGAGGCCTATGAGTCGGCCCGGGATCGGCCCGGCACGCCGGTGTACCTGCTCACCCGCACCTATCGCAGCGCGCCGGGAATGGTCCGTTGCCTCAACGCGCTGTTTGCCCGGCCCCAGCCCCTCGCCAGTCCGCGTCTGGATGTGCCCGCGGCGGTGGCGACGCGGACGGACGCGGAACTGGATGTCCCGGAAGGGGAGCGCCGTCTGCGCCTGTGCCTGGTGCCCGAGGCCGGGGATCGGGAGGAGGCCAAGCCATGGCGGACCAAGTCCCGGGCCGAACGTTCGGCCGCCCGGGCGGCGGTGGCGGCTTTGGCCGCCCTGCTTGGACGGACGATCACCGATTCCAAAGGCGGCCGCCGCGGGATCATCCCCGCGGACTGCGCCGTGCTGGTGCGCAGCAACCGCCAGGCCCGCTTTGTGCGGGACGCTCTGGTCGAGGCGGGCCTACCCTCGGTGGTGCGCGGCGACGAGGATGTTTTCGCGACCGAGACGGCAGCGGAACTTTCGGCCCTGTTCCAGGCGGCCCTAAAGCCCGGCCTCAGACCCTTGCGGCGGGCCGCCCTGGCGACGCGCCTGCTGGGCCTGGACTCCGCGGAACTGGAGGGGCTGAGCGAGGCCCAGGAGGAGTCTTGGGCCTCCCGTTTCCGGTCCTGGGGCGGGACCTGGAAGGCCCGCGGTTTGGCCGCCTTTTTGGCCGAAGCCGAAGACGAGGGCGGGCTGGTCCGGGCCTTGGCTTCGTCGCCGAATGGCGAACGACGCATCACCGACTATCGGCACCTGGTCGAACTGTTGCTGGCAGAAGAGGCCGCCGGGCGGCCCGGACCCGATCGCCTGATGCGGCGCTTTGAGGAGCTCAGGGCCGAGGCCGCCCGGCCCCACCGCCCTTCCGACCACCGCTTGCAGCGCCTAGAGACGGACGCCTCGGCCGTGCAGGTGCTGACCCTGCATCGGGTGAAAGGCCTTGAATTCGAATTCTGTTTTTTGCCCTACCTCTGGACGGCCCAGGGCCTCAAAGAGGAAGCCCTTCGCCTGGCGCGTATGCCCGGCGGGGACCGGCTTTTGGTGGAGCCCGCACGCCTGGAAAAAGGCGAAAGCGAACGCATCTGCGCTGAAGGCTTTTGGGACGGATTCGAGGAGGAACTGCGCCTGGCCTATGTCGGCCTGACCCGGGCGAAGCGCCAGGCTTGGGTGTTGGGAGGGGCGCTGGGGCTTTCGGGCAGAGGCAAGGTCGAACTCTCGCCCCTGGATTGGTTGCTGCGGGAGGACCGCGGTCCCGAGGACCGCGAAGCCTGGGCCGCCCGCATCCGCCGCCAAAAAAGGCCGGAAGCCGAGGCCCAAAAAAAAGAGCACGCTGTGCCCTTCACCGAGCACGCGGCCTGGGCCGCCCGTCTCGCGGAAGCCGAACCGCTCATCGCCCTGGAAGCGCCCAGGGAGCTTAATGTGTCCTCCCCGGAAACGCCAAAGGTGGAGGCCGCGCTCACCGCCGAAGTTCCCCCCCCGGCGCCCCGGTCCTGGCGTGTGGCCAGTTTCACCTCCCTGGCCGGCGGCGGCGCCCATGGGCACCACGACCCTTCGTCCGTCCGTCCGGCGGAATCCGCGGAAGCGCCAGGTCAGGAGCTTTTGCCCCTGGCGGTCCTGCCGAAGGGGCCCCAGGCGGGCGAATGCTTGCATGCCATTCTGGAAACCTGGGATTTCCGCACCGTGCCGATTCCGGGCCTCGAGGGGCAATTAAGGCGCCACGGCATGCCTTTGATGCTCGAAGGCGGCCTTTCCACGGTCGAACTTTTGGAACGCGAATTTTCGGCCGCGGCGGAGGCGATCTTGCCGGGTCTGGGATCGCTCAAGACGACCGCGGGCGATGCCAGGCTCTCGGAATGGCATTTTTTGCTGCCCTTGAGCGGGGCCGGATTGGAGCCGAAGGCCCTGGGGGATCTTTTTGCCCGGCATCCCGACCCGCGGCTGAAGGACTACGCCCCCCGGCTACGCGACTTGGGCGCGGCGGCCGTCCGGGGGATGCTCCAGGGCTACATCGACCGCCTGGCCTGCGGCGCGGGCTCCTGGAGCGTCGTGGACTGGAAGAGTAATTACCTCGGAAGCCGGGCCGCGGACTATTCCCAGGAGCGCCTGTTCCTGGAAGCGTCCAAGGCCCACTATCCTTTGCAGGTCCACCTTTACCTGTTGGCTGTGCGCCGTTATCTGCGCCTGCGCGGCGCCCCGGACCGCTTGCAGGGCGCGGATCTGGTCTTTTTGCGGGCGCTTCGCGCCGGGAGCTCCGAGGGTATCCTGCATTTCGACGCCGACAGCGGATTTTTGGACGCGCTGGAAGACCGTTTCTTCGGAGGGCGGACTTGAGCGCGGCCCTGGTGGACTATCTGCGCCGCCGCTTCGCCTGTTCCGAGGAGGTCTTGGCGGCGGCCGATCGGCTGAGCGCGGCCTGGGATCGGGGCCATACCGCGGTGGAAGTCGGCCCCTTGGAGGCGGCGGCCTTGACGGCAAGTCCGGCGGTGGCGTCGTCTCCGCAGGGTGAGCCGCGTCCCCTGGTCCTGGAAAATGGGCTTCTGCAAAGCTGGCGGCACTCCCAGGCGGAACTCGAATTGGCGCAGGCCTTGCGGACTCGGGCCGCATCCGGAGCGTCCGCCCCAGGGTCTGCCGTTGAAGCCGCCTTCGCGAAGCTCTTCCCCGACCCCGGGGATCCCCAGGCGGTCGCGGTGCGGCTGGGGCTGGACCGGGGTTTGGCCCTGATCACGGGAGGGCCGGGGACGGGCAAGACCCATACCGCCGCCCGTCTGCTGGGGCTATTGTTGGAGGGCGAACCGCGCCTGAATTTCGCCTTAGCCGCGCCGACGGGCAAGGCGGCCCAGCGTCTCGGGGAGAGCATGGCCCGGGCGGCCGCTTCCCCGGAAGTTCGGGCCGCCCTGCCTGCGGGAGCCGCGGCCCTGGCCGCAGCCCCGAATCGGGCCGCGACCCTGCATCGGCTATTGGAATGGAATCCGGCGCACGACTTTTGCGGCCGGGACGCCCGCCGTCCCCTGGAACTGGATCTCCTGCTGGTCGACGAAGCGGGCATGCTCGATCTGTTGATGTGGACGGCCCTCCTTAGGGCCCTACCCGGGGCTTGCCGCCTGGTCGTGTTGGGGGATCCCTTTCAATTGGAAAGCATCGCGCCCGGGAGGGTTCTGGGCGAGCTGGTCGCGGCGGGGGACTCGGGCGTCCTGAAAGGCTGTCGGGCGGAACTCAAGCGCAACTACCGTTTTGACGCCCATCCCGGCATCGGCGCGTTGGCCCAGGCGGTGCGGGCACGGGACGCCGGGGCCGCCCTCGAGGCGGCCCCCGTGGGGGCTCCGGAAGGCGCGGAAGTGGTGCGTTTGGAAGGCGACGGCGCGGTGGCCGGATTGTTGGATCGCGTTTGGGGTGGGGTGCTCCGTCTGGCCCGGGCCCGCGAATCCGGGGAAGCCCAGGCCGCTCTCGAAGGCTTGCGGCTGTTGTGCGCGCTCAACGAAGGCCCCTGGGGCGTCGAAGGGATCAACGCCCGGATTTTTGCCCGCCTCGAGCGGGAAGGACTCGGCGGCGGCGCTTGGCCCGTGTTGGTGCGCGCGAACGACGCCCACAGCGGTTTGTTCAACGGCGATCTGGGGGTGATGCTGCCCTTCCCCGAGGGGCCGCGCGCGGTCTTTTTCGGCGGGAATGCTCCCCGCAGCTTTGTCCCGGCGCAGCTGCCCGACCATGGGCCCGCCTGGGCCATGACCGTCCACCGTTCCCAGGGCAGCGAATATGCCACCGTCGCCTTGGTCCTGCCGCCGGAGCCCTTGGAGTGGGTGGGGCCGGAACTGCTCTACACCGCGGTGACGCGGGCGCGGGAAAAGGTGGTCCTGGCGGCCTCCGCCGAGGTGCTGCGGGCCGCCTGCACGGCCCAGCCGCCCCGGGGAACGGCGCTGGGGCGGAGGCTGGGGAGTTCATAGAATGGGTAAGGCGTGCGCCGTGGAAGGGTCAGCGAATGGTCGCGAAATTCCCCCACACGGACTGGGTGCTTCCGTCGAGGGCGCTACGGGCGCGAATACGGACCATATAAACACCGGAGGCTGCGGATTTTCCGTAAGAATTTGTTTCGTCCCAAAAGCGTTCGCGGGCGCCCTGCGGGGTCCATTGGGGATCGTCGGACCAAGTCCTGATTTTTTCGCCGGCCACGTTATAGATGATGCAGTCGACAAAAGCGTCCTGGGTGATCGTGAACGGCAGGGAGACCCCCTCCGGACCTGCGGGATCGGGATAAGGGAAAAGCGGGGAAAGGAGGAAGGGCGAGAGCGTAGGTATCGCTGTAAGGGCGGGGGTGGCGGATAAAACGGGCGTGGCGGTCAGGGAAGGAGCAGGGGAAAGCGTAGGGGAAAGCGTAGGGGAAAGCGTAGGGGAAAGGGCGGGAGTGACGGAAGGGCTCGCTGAAGGCGAGGGAAGCATCCCGAATTTCGTCACGTAGCCTTCGGCGACCCCACTGTTGGGGGTATGGGAGAAGGAACTTTCATAGGCCCCCGCCGTCGTCGGATAGGCGCCATCGGTAAAGCCGGTGAGATAAATGTTGGCCGAAGGATCCACGGCGACGCTGAATCCATGGGTGGTGGTGATGGTGGATCCAAGATACGTGCAGTAACTCAACGAAAAAGGCGCGGTCGTCGATCCTGTGGCACCGAAAACGACAAGATAGGACTCTTGGTTGGAACCGATGGAAGCTTGCAAAGCTCCGGTAGTGGTGGGAAAACCACCGTTGGTGTAGCCCGTCAGATAGGCGTTGCCTCCGGCATCGACGGCGACAGCGTGGCAGGTCCCGATTCCGGTTTCCCAGAGATACGTTGAATACAATAAGGCGCTGCCGGAGGCGTTCAGTTTAGTGAAAAACGAAGCGAAGGAAGCCCCCGACGGCATTCCCGAGAGGATCGGTGTTCCGGCCAGGGGAAGGCTTCCGACGTTGGTGTTTCCGACGAGGTAGGCGCATCCGGAGCTGTCGGCCGCGATTTCGTAGTCGAAAATGGAACCTGCAGCGGTTCCGAAGTAAGTGGCGTAGCCGATGCTTCCCGAGGGAAGGAATTTGACCGCATATCCTGAGGTGTCGCCGGTAGGCTGGGTCGGCTGGAACGAACCGGTGGTCGTGGGGATCACTCCGGTGCCCGCGGAGACCATGCCGGTGACATAGGCGTTTCCTTCAGGATCCAGAGCGACTCCGTCGATAAAATTCCCTCCCACATAGGTCGCCCAATCCAGCGTTCCGGACTGGGAAAATTTCGCCAAAAAATCCTCGTTCGAGGCGATACCCGAAAAGTCGGGGACTGCCGCTCCGCTCGTGGTGGGGAACCCGGATCCGGTAGCGCCTCCGATATAGGCGTTGCCGGAGGAATCCACCGCGAGAGCGTAAGCGTTGTCCGCGGACGCTCCTCCAAGGTAGGTGGCAAAAACCAGCCCTCCTGAAGACGAGGGGTTGATTTCAGCTAGAAAAGCGTCGGAAGTTCCACCGCCATAGGAGGCTTGCGCCGCGGCATGCACCGGGAATCCGGAAGCGGTTTGGCCGGCAACGTAGATGTTGCCTCCGTTGATTCCAATGCCTTCGACCTGGACATCGCCCGAAGCCCCAAAAAATGCGGAGTAAAGCAGGGTGGAACCGCTGGGATCGAGTTCGCAGACGAAACCGACGGTGGAGCTTGAGCCGATCGTCCCGAAATCTGCGGGCGCAGTTCCGAAAGCGCCGTTGGAATAGCCGCAAACGTAGGCGTCTCCCAGGGCATCGGCGATGATTTGTTCCGGCATATCCTGTCCGCTGCCGCCGAGATAGGTGGAATAGGCGAGAGGTGGAACGACCACGGGGTCGATCACCAAGGTTCCCTTTCCATCGTAGTCGGGCACGTTAAAAGCGTAGGAGCCGTTGGAAAGCCGAACAAAACTTCCCGCGAGGTCGAGGCTTCGGCCTTCCCGTTCCACCCGGCATTCCGGTCTGCGGAGTTCGAAAGAAGCGCTTCCGGCGAGCCGCACGGCCAAATCGCCGTTCGCCAATAGACGCGTTTCCTGGGCGCCTTTGAAGCGCCAATGGATACGGTGATAATCGGCCCCTTCCCGGATAGTGTAGTCGTACTCCAGGTTCCTGCCGCGGCCGTGGTAACTGAGGTCGATCCCCGGATAGATGTCCTGGGTGAGCACATCGGAGTATGCGGGAACGTTTCGCACCCAGCGGGAAGGATCCGAGCCCAAAAAGTAATCGCAACGGCCGGGAACCTTGACGCCGCCGACGGGACGGGGCGAGCTGTCCACCCCTTCGAGTTCCATAGCCAGCGCGATCGTTCGTCCTGAAACGGTATTGGATCCCGGGACGACCAGGGACCAAACGCTAAGGCCGCCCTCCAGGAACACCTGAACGCCGGGAGCGCTTCCCACAAACGATACAGCGGCGCTGGTCTGCCCCAGATTCGGGCGAAAACAAAGAGGGATTTCTGCGGCAGGGCGTGCGTACGTCGGCACGGCCCCGGAACTTGGAATCGTAAATGCGGATGATAAAAGTACGCCTAAAAGCGGAGCGAAAATCGGGATGTGTTGGCGTGAAGAGCGCATTCCTCCCCCTTTAAAGGTTCCTTCTTGAAAAATTCATTATAAGGGGAGCCTCCTTGGGGCCAAGGATTGTTTTGGGCTTTTTCCCTGAAGGGAACCAGGGAGTTATTCGGAGGAATCGGGGTGACTCCAGTTCCACGCCTTTTCCACCAACTCCTCCAAGGGCAGCCCCGCGTCCAATACTTCCGCCGCCGGATCCGCTTCGCACGCGGCGAATTGGGAGGCGGCCAGTTCGTACGGGAAAAAGCCGCCCCGCTGGGCGAGGCGCCTTTGGACCAGGCTCAAATCGGCCCTCAACCAAAGAAAACGCGCCGCTGGAGCCGCTTTCCGAAAGCGTTCCCGATGCGCCCGTTTCAGCGCCGGAAAGGCGACCACAGCATCGGCGTTCCCCAAGGCCTGCACGGCGTTCGAAAGCGCTTCTAACCAGGCTTCCCGGTCGGATTCTTCCAAGGGCTGACCCGAGGCCATCTTGCGTAGGTTGGCCGGTGGATGAAAGTCGTCCGCGTCCAAAAAGGAGCACCCCAGGCGTTCCGCCAGCCTTTTGCCGAGGGTCGTTTTGCCGGAACCCGCGACCCCACCGATGACCCATACCGCCATGGCGACTCCCTGATGTGGAAACTTTATCTTCAACGCGTATCTTCGCATACGCAAGCCTGCGCGCTTGAGGCATAATCGGCAAACCCCGTTTTCGCTGAGCGCCCATGCCCCCACAACGCATCCAGTTTCCGCCTGACTTTCTTTGGGGCGCGGCCACCGCCGCCTATCAAATCGAAGGGGCCACCCGCGTCGACGGCCGGGGCGTTTCCATCTGGGACACTTTTTGCGGACGCCCGGGCGTGATCGAAGAGGGCGCCAGCGGCGAACCCGCCTGCCGTCATTACGAGCGCTGGGCCGAGGACGTCGACCTGATGGCCGAACTGGGCTTGAAAAGCTACCGCATGTCCGTGGCCTGGCCGCGCATCCTGCCCGAGGGGCGCGGCGAGGTGAATGCGAAAGGCCTCGATTTTTATGAACGCCTGATCGACCGACTTTTGGCCAAGGGCATCCTCCCCAACGTCACGCTTTACCACTGGGATCTTCCCCAGGCCCTGGAAGATCGGGGCGGCTGGGCCTCCCGGGACACCGCCTACGCCTTCGCCGAATACGCCGACCAGGTGCTCAAACGTCTCGGGGACCGTCCGCTGATGTGGGCCACCTTTAACGAGCCGCTATGCGTAGCCAACGCCGGCTACGGCAACGGTTCGCATGCCCCGGGGCGCACGGTCGATCCGAAGACCTTGAACCAGGTCATCCATCATATCCTGCTGGCCCACGGGCTCGGGGTGCGGGCGATCCGCGCCCGTTCCGCGCAGGCGAAGGCCGGCATCGTCATCGTCCCGGTGGTCCCCTATCCCTACGGCCCCGGGCCTGAGGATGGCCAGGCCGCCGAGGACCATTGGCAGGCCGAGAACGATTGGTGGCTGCTGCCCTTGCTGAAGGGCGCCTATCCCCGCCGCATCTGGGACCTGAAGGGCAAGGACGCCCCCGAGGTCGTGCCCGGGGATATGGAAAGCATCGCCGCTCCCCTGGATTGGCTCGGGGTGAATTTCTATTTTCCCACGCGGGTGCGGCCCGGGAGCTCTCCCCTGAAGCCCCAGGCCGTCAGCCCTGCGGGCGTGGAGACGACGGCCATGCCGGGCTGGGAGATTTATCCGCCCATCGCCGAACGGGTGCTCACGGAATTCACGCGCCGCTATCCCAAAATCCCGCTTTATGTCACCGAAAACGGGGCCGCCTTTGAGGATCCCGTTCCGGATGCCCAAGGCCGGATCCGGGATCCGCGGCGTTTGGCGTACATCCGGGACCATCTGGCCTCGGCCCGCCGGGCGATGGACCAGGGCGTCGACCTGAGGGGCTGGTACGTTTGGTCGCTGATGGACAATTTTGAGTGGCGTTTCGGGTACGGCAAGCGCTTCGGCGTTGTCCATGTCGATTACGCCTCCTTCGAACGCAGGATCAAGGACAGCGGTCGCTGGTATCGGGAAGTCATCCGCGACGGCGGCTTCGAGCTCCCCGGCGCGTGATGACCCGGGGCTTGAGGCTTGTCCACACCTCGGACTGGCACCTGGGCAAGACCGTGTTCTTCAGGAACCTGCTGGAGGACCAGCGGCACGTGCTCGCGCAGATTCTGAAGCACTGCGAAACGCTGCGCCCGGACGCGCTCCTGATTTCCGGGGATCTTTACGACACGCCTTTGGCCACCGCCGACGCCATGCGGGCCTTCCAGGACTTCGCCCTTGAACTCAAGGGACGCTGCGGCGTCCCCATGGTGCTGATTCCCGGCAACCACGACCACCCCGGACGGGTGACCCATCTGGCTCCGTTTTTGGAAAGCTCCGGCATCCACGCCGCGCCGTCTTTCGACGGAACGTCGGCGCCCCTCAAGCCCTTGCGCTTGCCTGCGCTTCCCGACACCGAGTTTTACGCGCTTCCCTATTTGGACCCGGAACGGGTGCGCGCGGCCTTGTCGGGCTTGGAACCGCCCCCCAAGGACCACGAAGCCGCTTTGGCGGCCGTCCTGAAGGCCCTGCCCCCGGCCGATCCGAAGGTCCGCCGGATCGCCCTGGCGCACGCCTTTGTGCGCGGGGGCACGGTGTCGGACTCGGAGGAACCCCTCTGTTTTTCCGGCGGCTTGGGGGACGTTCCGGAAGCCCTGTTCGAGCCCTTCGCCTATACCGCCTTGGGCCACCTGCATCGGCCCCAATCGATCGGGGCCTCGGGACGTTTGCGCTATTCGGGCTCCCCTCTGGCCTATTCCTTTGACGAAGGGGGGCAGGTCAAGTCCCTGACGCTCGCGGAATTCCCCGAAGATCCTTTGGGCGCGCCCAGGATCACCGCGCTTCCCTTGGAGCCCCTGCGGCGCATGCGGAGAATCAGGGGGACGCTGGAAAGCCTGCTCGCGGCCGCGGCGGGGGAAGGGCCCCAAGCCCGCGCCGACTACATCCAAGCCGTCCTGGAAGACGCCACGGCCCTGCGCGCGCCGGTGGAACGCCTGCGCGAACGCTATCCCAACCTTCTGGACGTCGTGCCTCCGCGTCTGGACAAGGGACGCGTGCGGGGCGCGGCGGCATCGCCTCAGCGGCGTTCCCTCAAGGAGCTGTTTGAGGAGTTCCACCTTCAGGCCCTGGAGCGTCCCCTCTCCGCGGAGGAGAGGGAGCTCGTCGATCTCGCCCTCGCCGACGCGGCCCGGCCCGCGGATGAAACGCAGGCGGAACGATGAGGCCCTTGAAGCTTTCCTTTGCCGCGTTTGGGCCCTTTCTGTCCGAGCAGACGGTGGATTTTGGGGCCCTGGCCGCGGACGGCTTGTTTTTGATCCATGGCGACACGGGGGTGGGAAAGAGCAGCATTTTGGACGCCCTGACCTACGCCCTTTTCAAGGAAGCGAGTTCCGGGGACGTCGAAAAGTCCCGTTCCCTGCGCAACGACCGGGCCGAACCCAAAGACGAGACCTTTGTCGCCTTTGACTTTGCCTTAGGGAGCGAGCGGTTCCGGGTCCGGCGTTGCCCCGAACAGCCGCGGCCCGGACGCCGCGGCGAGGCGGCGGTCCGCCGGCCCGCCCAGGCTTCGGTCCATGCGTTGGACGCCGGGGGTGGGGTGCGGGCCTGTCTCGCTTCGAGCCCCCGGGAAACCGACGCTTGGGTGGCGGAGCGCATCGGTTTCAATGCCGAACAATTTCGACGGGTGCTGTTGATTCCACAGGGGCGTTTTCGGGACGTACTGGAGGGCGACGCCGAGACCCGGACCGAATTATTGCGCCGAATTTTCGACACGTCGGCATTGAGACGTTTCGAAGAAAGCCTCCGCAAGCGCGCCGCCGGTGCGCGCGAAGCCGAGGCCGGGATCGGGGCGCGTCTGGAGGCCTTGTGGAGCGAAGCCCAGGTCCGGGGTATGGACGGCTTGGAAGCCGCGGCGGCCGCGGCGGGTAAGGCCGCGACCGCGTTGGAAAAGGAAGCCCAGGCCGCGGCCCGGGAGGCGGTGCGGGCCCGCGCCGAAAGCGAAGGGGGCCGGGCGGCGGCGGCGGCCTTGGAACGGGTCCGCATCCGCCGGGCCGCGGTCGAAGCCGCGCGCGCCGGGGCGGCGGCAAGGCGGGCCGAAGCGGAGGCGCTGGAGGCTGCGCGCCGCGCGGAACGGGTCGATCCCCCGCGCCGCCGGGGCTTGGAGGCGCGGGAACGCCTGGCCCGGGAGGAAGCGGCGCTGGCGGAGGCCCGTAGCGAGGAAAAGGCCGCCCGCGCCTGCTCCGAAGCCGCGGTCCTCGCCTCCGGGGAAGCGCGTTCGGGGCGGAAGCGTTCCGCGGAACTCGAAGCCCAGGCGGCCGTGGCCGAGGCTTTGATTCCCCGTTTCGCCGCGCGGGAGCGGGCGCGCGCTTCCAACGCCGAGGCCCAGGCCCGGCGAGAGGTGGCCGCGGAGACGCTTCGCTTGAAAAATCTCAAAGCGGAAGAGGCGGAGCGGGACGTGCGGAGCCTTGCCGACAGCGAGCGCGTTTGCGCCGAGGCGGCGACCCGGCTTCCCGGCTGGGAGGCCGAGGCGCGCTGGGCGGAGGAACGGCGCAAAGCGGCCGAAGAGCGTCTGGTCCGCGTCCAAAAGGCCTTCGCCGCAAAAATTGAGTACGAAAAACGGGTTTTGGAGTGCGAAGCGGCTTCCCAAACCGCGGCCGAGGCCGAGGCGGCGGAACGGAGGATGGCCACGGCGCGTGAAGCGGCTTTCGCCGCCGAGGCCGCCCGCACTTTGGAACCGGGCCTGCCCTGTCCGGTCTGCGGATCGACGCAGCATCCCGCGCCCGCTCTGGGGGGAGGGATCGCCCCCGCCCCGCAAGAGTGGGAGGCAATCCGGTCCCGGCGGGCCGAAACCGCGGAGACCTGGGCTCAGGCCCGGGCCGCGCGGGAAGGGGCCGAAGCGCTTTGGAAGGCCTTGGCCCCCGAAGAGCACGCGGCTGCCGAGCCCTTGTCCCTGGAGGACGCGCGTCGAAGGGAAACGGAGGCCCAGGCGGCGGTCGCCGAAGGCAAGCGTGCCGCCGGGGAATGGGCGCGCCTGAAGGTCCTCCTCGCCGAGCGCCAGACGGCGTCCGAAAAAGCGCGCCGCGAAGCTGGGGAAGCCGTTGAAAGCCTGCATGACGCGGAGTCCGCCGCCGCCGCCGCCGGGGAACGTTTGCGCGCCGCGGAGTCCGAGTTGGTCGGCGTCCCAGGGGATGCCGCGGTCACGGCGCAACGGGCCCGGGCCCTGCGGGAGGAGGCGCGCGCACTTCAACTCAAGGCCGATGCGGCCGAGGCCCGCGAAGCGGCCGCCGCGCGCGCCTTGGCGGCGGCCGAACGGGCCCTGGTGGACGGGGGCCGGCGTTTGGAGGAGGCCCGCACGCTGGCTTCGGAAGCCAAGCGGGAATGGCTGGAAGCCCTGGCCCGGGAAGGCTTCCCCGATGGGGAGGCCTGGAAAGCCGCGCACCTGAAATCCGAAGAACGGGAACTCCGCGAAACGGCGTGGAACGCGGCGTGCCGGGACGCCGATGCCGCGGAAAAAGCGCTCGAGGAAGCCGAAGCCGCGGCGCCAGGGACCGAGATGCCGGATCTGCCCCGCCTGGAGCAGGAAACCCGCCTCGCCGAGGAAAAAGCCCAAGCCGCGGAGCGGACGGCGGCGGCGGCCCAGGAACGCCGGAAAGTGGGTCTGGAGCGCCTGGAACGGGCCCGGGCCCTGACCGCCGAGTGGGACCGGAAGGCCGGAGAAAGCGCCCGTTGGGGGGCTTTGGACGCCTTGGTGCGGGGCGCCGGAGGGCGCGGCAGCGGCATCGAAAACAAGGTCTCCTTTGAGCGCTTCGTGTTGGCGGCCTGGTTGGACGAAATCCTGGAGACGGCCAACCTGCATTTGGGGGACATGAGCGGGCATCGTTTCGCCTTGGTGCGCCGGGTCGAGGAACGGGACCAGCGTCTGGCCTCGGGCTTGAACCTGGACGTGTTGGACGCCTTTAACGGCGGAAAAGCCCGCACGGTGCGCAGTCTTTCCGGCGGGGAATCCTTCAAAGCCGCTCTAGCCCTGGCGCTGGCCTTGGCCGAAGGCGCCGAGCGCGCCGGCGGCGGGAGGCCTTTGGAATGCCTGTTTGTGGACGAAGGTTTCGGTTCCTTGGACCAGGAAAGCCTGTCCCAAGTGCTGAGGACCCTGGTCGATTTGCGCCGAAATGGTCGTTTAGTGGGCGTGATTTCGCATGTGGAGAGCCTGAAAGACCGCATTCCCGGTCGGATTCGGGTCCGTCGGGACGGAATCGGGGGCGGGTTGATCGAGCAGGGCTAAGCCCAAAGTGCGGTTTTGGGGAACGAAACTTTAACCACGCGCGTCTTTGCTTCGGCCAAGGCCTCTGTTATACTTCCAAACTCTTTGAGATTGGCTCCTTTGACCCATGCGTCGGATCGGAACCGGATGAAACGCGTCTCCACCTTTCTTGGTGTTTTTAGTTTGGCCTTCGCCTTGTCGGGGATGGGCGCCCAGGCTTGGGCCGATGACAGCCCGACGCCAACGCCGACGGATATTCAAAGCGCGACCTCGACGCTGACATCGACGGATGTTCAAAGCGCGACTTCGACGCTGACGCCGACGGATGTTCAAAGCGCGACTTCGACGCTGACGCCGACGGATGTTCAAAGCGCGACCTCGACGCTGACGCCGACGGATGTTCAAAGCGCGACCTCGACGCTGACGCCGACGGATGTTCAAAGCGCGACTTCGACGCTGACACCGACCTTGAGTTCTTCCGCGACCTTTACGACGATTTGCTCCCCGACATCCAGCTCCTCGGTGACTCCGGACTACAGCCCGACCCCGACGTTCAGCGTCAGCCAAACCTACACGAGTTCGCCCACTTTTTCGGTCTCCCCGACGCTGACGGCCAGCCCGTCGGCGAGTCCGACCGCGACGGTGACCCCTACCCCCGGCACCGGTAGCTATACCCTCCTTTTGCTCGACGGTAACGACAATCCGGCGCGGATTCTTGTGCCTGGGAACACCAGCTACCAGTTGAAGATTGAATATACCGCCGCGAATAATTTCGCCGCGCAAGGCAGCCTCTGGATTCAACTTTCCGGCGACATCGGGCTGACGCCCAACTCCACCACCATCACTTTCCCGACCGTGACCAAGGGCGAAATCAATGCCGGGGGCATCATTTATCCGAGCACCATGGGGGGGCCGATCGAAATTCCCATCACTTCGCTTTCCGCCGGGCAATCCGTGGTGATCCAAGTCGGCTACGGTAGCGGCTTCACTTTCAATGGCACGACCGAAACCGAACTCTCCAACGCCGTCCAGGTCTACGCGGACGTCAATGCGGACGGTCAGCAGGGCGGTTTGGTGGCCACTCCCGGATACGTCCTGCCGGTGGAAAGCCCCACCGACACCCTGACGGTGACGCCGACGTTTACGGCTTCACCCACCTTTTCCGCTTCGCAGACGTTCACGATCAGTCCTACGCCCTCGATTACACCCACGGCAACCGCGACGCCCACGAACACGCCGGTGGGCCCCGCGCCGCAGACGGGCTTCTACACCTATCCCAATCCCTACGACAAACGCGTCTATTCCCTGGTTACGGTGCGTTTCCCGCCGACCAACGAATCCGTCAGCGTCGAAATTTTCAATCTGGCGGGCCTGCCGGTGCGGGCCCTGCCTGCGTCCGACATCCAGAATACTTTAGGTGTGGCTTCGTGGAAGGGTGAGGACGATTACGGACGCCAGGTGGCCGGCGGTCTGTATTTCGTGCGCCTGAAGACCCCTGGAGGGACCTGGGTGCGCAAGATGACGGTGCTGGAATGAGGCGGGCGGCGGTGCGTTTATCGACGATCGCGATCGTCTTGGCCCTGGGTTGGGCCGGGAACCTGCGGGCCACGGATGGGTCGGATGGGGTGGCCATGCAGAGCCTGTTGCTCCCCTTGGAAGCCCGCGCGGTGGGCATGGGCTCGGCCTATGTGGCCGTGGCCTCGGGTGCGGACTCGCTTTCGTGGAACCCGGCCGGCATGAACCAATTGTCCGTGGCCCAGGCCCAGGCGGGGCATTTGGCCTGGGTGGAAGGGGTCAACGACGAGTATCTGGACGTCGCCATGCCGATCTACGGCATCGGCGCCTGGGGCCTGTCCATGACCTACCTCTACGCCCAGGACCAGTACTACGACGACCTCGGCAACGCGGGAGGCACTTTCACGGATTTCGATTTTTCCGCGAAGGCCGCGTTTTCCTACCAATTGGCCGACGGCATGGGGTTGGGCCTCGACTACAAGATTTTGCGGCAGGGCTATGCCCATCAGTTCGACATGGGTTCCGCTTTCGATTTCGGCTGGCAGTGGCGCGACGTGGTGCTTAAAGGCTTCGACTTGGGCGCGGGCCTGTTCAATTTAGGGACGCCGATGGCCTTGGGGCAGACCTCGAATAACCTGCCGATGGACATGAAGGTCGGTGCGGCCTATCGTTTTGGTGGCTTGAATACCCTGGCGGTGGACGAGGAATTCGAGCCCATCGATTCCTTCAATTTCCTCCATTTCGGAGGCGAAAGCGGCATGCGCGTCGGCGATTGGACCGTCTTCGGCCGGGCCGGCTACACCTTTGGTCCGGCGCAGGAGGAAGGCAATTTGGCGGGTCTCGCCGTCGGTTGCGGCGTCACCTATGGTTCGTGGCAGGTGGATTACGCCTTCACCCCCCAGGGCGATTTGGGCGAAGCTCAGCGGATCACCCTCACGTGGAACGCCGGGGATTGAGGCGACCGTTCCGAAAGCGGGGCCGGACCTTGGATATTTGCAAGCGGTCTGGAAAGGGTGTCGCGGAATTGCTACACTAGAGCTTCGAGGAGGCATCCGTGAGCGTCACCAAGAAGCATTCCGCGTCAAAGCCTGAATCAAAGCCCGAAACCGCATCGCGCTCCGCCAAGGCGGTTCGGCGGGAGCGGGAACATCCCTTGGACCCCGCCCTCAGCGCAGGGCTCGGTATTTTGAACAATCTTGAAGAGAAGATCGACCGCCTCGCCCAGCGGGTGGATCTGGTCGCCCAGCGCCAAGAGGCGCCCCATCCCAACGACCCCGCATTGAGCATCATGCTCGCCCGCGTTGAAGGCATTGAACAGCGCCTGGAACGCATTTTTGCGGCCCTTGAGCCGCGCCGTTCGTCCCCTGTTGAGCCGTCTCCGGCCCCGGTTCCGGCGGTCTCCGGCCCCGATCCTGACAACGCCCAGTTTCTTTCCCGGACGCCCCTTTTCGCGCGTCTGAGCGCGTCCGAATGCGCGATTTTGGCCGGGTTTTTGGAGAGCCAAGATCTCGAGGGCGGGGACGTCCTGTTCAGCCAGGGCGATTTTGGCGATGCCATGTACCTGGTCCGTTCCGGACTGCTCGAAGTCTGCAAAGAGGAACGGGGTTCCCTGGCGAAAGTCGCTGAAATCCGCCCCGGCGGCTTGGTCGGCGAAATGGCCTTGGTGGAGAACAAGCCGCGTTCCGCGGCGGTGCGCGCGGGAACGGATGCGGAACTCTTGGTGCTGACCCGGGGGGCTTTCGCCCGCCTTAAGGACGAGCATCCGCGGGTGGCCTCCAAATTCCAGGACGAACTCGCCCAACTGCTCAGCGGACGCCTTCGGCAGACGACCGAACGCTTGATGGAAAAAGGCTGAGGCCCGGACCCCGGGGGATGAGGAAGCGCCTCCGGATTTCGCGTTTGACGTAGGCGGCGCTGGAATAGCCGGCTTCCGACTGCAGGACCAGCTCGTAGCGTCCGGCTTCCGCCGGGGAGCCCGCGTCCAAGGAGCCGTTCCAGCGCAGGGTTTGGTCGCCTTGAAGCAGGAAACGGTGTTTCAGAAGCGTGGCCACGCGTTTTCCGTCCGCGTCCTCGATCCAGGCATCGACCCAGGCGCGTTCCGTCAGGCGCCAGTCGATCCGCAGGCCCGGGGTCCAATCCGTGCGGGAGAAACGCAGTTCCTTGACGTCGGCGCCGATCCACAAATATTGGGCGCTTTCCCGTTCGAGCACGAGCACCTGTCCGAAGCGGCGGTAGATGGCGATGCCCCGGGGGTCGTCCAGGGTTCCGTCCCCCTGGCCGGGACGGCCCCAGCTGGCCACCCAACGCAGGTGCGCGTCGAATTTGTGGATCTGCCCGTTCGCCCGGTCGGTCACCCAGACATTGTCAAAGTAGTCCAGCGCCAGAGCGGCGAAATCCACGGCAGGACGGCCTACGTCCGCGGCCAGGGCCTGGCCCTGGAAGGAGCCGTCCAGCCCGAATTTTTGGATGCGGCGTCCGTCCAAGTCGACCACGAAAAGGGCGCCTTCCGGTTCGACCGCGTAGGGCTCCTCGGGATCGACCACGGCCAGGGCGCGGGGCCGCACCACGGCGTTGTTGGCCCCCCGATCGCCCCCAAAAAACCGCACCAGCCGCCCGTCCCGCGTGAACACCTGGATGCGGTTGTTGCCCGTGTCGGCGACATAAATTTTCCCGGAGCTGTCCAAGGCGACGCCTTCGGGCGAGGAAAAGCTGCCGGGTTCGGCCCCAGGACCTCCAAAGGCCGCTTTCCAGGCGAGTTCGCCTCGGTGATAGTCCAGGAGCACGATCCGGTCGTTGCCCGTGTCGGCGACGGCGACGGAGCCGTCGGCGAGGCAGGCCACGCCGGTGGGGTGGTCGAATGCGTCCTTTCCGGAACCGGGCCGTCCGAAGATTTCCAGCGAGCGCAGATCCGGGTTGTAAAGCAGCTGCGAGGCGCCGCGGTTGACGCCGAAGGCCGTGATTTGGGGCGTGTCGAGTCCGTCCTCGGCCATGTGCACGCAGGCGACGCCTTCGGGGTCGTCAAAGCGGGCGCGCCCGCCCAGCAGGAGTTCAAGCAGTTCCGGGGTGCCTCGGTGGATTCCCAAGGGGGTGTGCCAGAAATCCGGGTAGACCAGCGTCGATTCCGCGCGTTCCAGGCGCGGCGCCGCCGCGCCCCGGGAGCAAAGGCTCAGCGCGAGAGGGAGGGCGGCGAGTACGGCGAGGCGGGGCATGGACGAATGGTACCATGCTTCGCCGGGGCGCTTAAGCGCCTTGCCAGCGCGCCTTCGGGCCACGTACACTCGCTGCTCCCCTCAGCCCCTTAAGGAAGCCTCCATGGCCTTTTGCGTCGTCCTGATCACCGCCCCTTCCGGAGCCCCCGCCGCAGCCCTCGCCCGCGAGCTGGTCGAACGGAAGGTGGCGGCCTGCGTCAACCGGATCCCCCAGGTTGAGTCGGTCTACCGCTGGCAGGGCGCGGTCGAGACCGCCTCCGAGGACCTCCTGCTGGCCAAGACCGACAAGGTGAAGTTCAAGGAACTGGTCAAGGTCGTCAAGGCCGCGCATCCCAGCGCGGTGCCTGAAGTGATCGCCCTCCGCATCAAAGAGGGAAGCCGGGATTATCTCCGGTGGATTTCCGATTCCTTGGGCACGCCGCGCACCAAGCGGCGGGTCCCCCCCGGTGAGCCCCCGCGGAAGCGGACCGGGCGGAAAACCGTTTCCGCGTCCTAAGGTGCCGTTTTGTCGAAGACTTCGTTGGTCGCCGGGGGAGCCGGGTTCATCGGATCCCATCTCTGCGAGGCGCTCCTAAAGAAGGGCCACAAGGTCGTCGCGGTGGACAGCCTGATTTCAGGGCGCCGCAGCAACCTGGACAGCCCCCTCTTCAGGAAATACGCCTCCCGCTTCACATTCCAGAAGCGCGACATCCTCAAGCCGTTGAACCTGAAGGCGGATCACGTCTTCAATTTCGCCTCGCCGGCGAGCCCGCCCCATTACCAGGTCCACAGCATCTACACCCTGCGGACCGGTTCGGAGGGGACGCGCAACCTGCTGGAACTCGCCAAGCGTAACAAGGCCGTGTACCTCCAGGCCAGCACCAGCGAAGTCTACGGCGATCCCAAGGTCCATCCCCAGCGCGAAGATTATTGGGGCCACGTCAATCCCGTCGGCGTGCGCAGCTGCTACGACGAGGCCAAGCGCTACGCCGAGGCCTTGTGCATGGAATACTGGCGCAAAGAGGGCGTCGACGTGCGGATGATCCGCATTTTCAACACCTACGGTCCGCGCCTGGATCCCGACGACGGCCGGGTGGTCAGCAATTACATCAAGCAGGCCCTCAAGGGCGAGCCGCTCACCGTGTTCGGGGATGGCAGCCAGACCCGGAGTTTCCAGTACGTCGACGACCTGGTGGCCGCGGTCTTCAAGGTGGCCTTCACCCCGGGCCTGGGCGGCGAGATTTTCAACACCGGAAATCCCGGCGAGTTCACCGTCCTGCAGGCGGCCAAACTCGTGAAAAAGCTCACCAAGTCGTCCTCGGAGATCGTCTACCGTCCGCTGCCCAAGGACGATCCCACCCGCCGCCGGCCCGACATCTCCAAGATCAAGAAGCGCCTCGGGTGGAGCCCCAAAATACGTTTTGAGGAAGGGCTCAAGCGCACCATCGCCTGGTACATGCTCAACGAAATCAAGGTTTGAAGCGGCTGCCGGTCCTTCTCCTCCTGCTCTTTCCGCTGGCGCTGTTCCTACCCGCGCTCGCCGGCGGAAAGATGCTTTGGGGGATGGACATCCAGACCCTGACCCTTTTCTTTAACCAGGCTGTCCGTCGCTCCCTGAACCTCGGGGAGTTTCCGCTGTGGACGCCGGAACTTTTGTGCGGCATGCCGGGGATCGCTTCCACCGGCATCATTTTTTTCCATCCGGTTGAGCTCGCCTGCCACCTGCTTCAAGTCCCGGTTTGGGCGAGCGTCGGGATCGACGCGGCCCTGGAGATCGCGGCTTCCGGCCTGGGGACCTACTTTTTGTTGCGCCGACTGGGCTTGAGCCGGGGCGCCTGCCTTGTGGGGGCCTTCGCCTACGCGGCTTCCGGGACCCAGCTTTCGTTGCTCTACGCCGGGCACGTCAACAACCTCAAAGCCATCGCCATGATCCCCTGGGTATTTTGGGGCGCGCTCAAGGGCTGGCAGGAGGCGCGTCTCCTGGGCTGGGCCCTCGGCGGCGCGGCCCTCGCCCTTCAGATCCTGGGTTCGGGGATGCAGATTTTCGCCTACACCCTCATCGGGTTTGCCGCCTTTGCGGCCTGGCTGGCCTGGGGAGGGGAAGTGCCTTTGGCGGGCGCGAGGGACGCGGCGGCCCGGACCAAGGCCGCGCTCCGGGGCGTCGCCGCGGCCGGACTGGCGGCCTTTCTGCTGTCCGCGCCCCAGCTATTGCCGACGCTCCAATACGGACCGTGGAGCTGGCGGGACTCCTTCAATTACGAAACCTTCATCAGCTGGTCCTTCCATCCCAAAGAAAGCCTCGCCTGGATCGTTCCGGGTTATTGGGGATGGCGCAACGGCCCGCCCTCGGCGTTCTGGCCCGAAGGCGCAACACCGGCCTACCACGGATCCTGGGCCTTCTGCCTGACGAGCGAATATTTCGGGCTTTTACCCTGGGCCCTCGCCTTCGCGGCGGTGGCCGCGGCGTGGAAGGGCCTTAAGCCGGATTGGAGGAAGCCGCAGATATTCCTCGTGGCGCTCGCCGCGTTCAGCTTTGTGTCGGCCCTGGGCAAATATTTCCCCCTGCATCTGGTCTACTACCATCTGCCCGTCTACGGCGGCTTCCGCACCTGGACCCGTTTCCTGTGCCTGTGCACTTTTTCAGTCTGCGCGCTCGCGGCCTACGGCTTTGACGCGCTCAAGGATTCCGCCGCCTGGCCGAGGGCCTTGCGGGGCGCCTTCGTCTTTGTGGCGCTGGCTGTGGTCTGCGCCACGGCGGCGCTGGTGACGGCCCCGGATTCGGTCGCCGGGGATTCCGCGTCCCTGGCCCGGCAGATGGGCCCCTCGGCGCCGTCGGCGGCCCTGCAGCTCGCCCGCGATTCGGGCCTGCGCGCGTTGATTTTGGCGGCCATGCTCGGCGTCTGCTTGGTGCTGTGGCCCCGCATCAAGGGCCTGGGCCCGGCCCTGGTGGGCGCGGCCTTGTTGTTCCACGCGGTGGACGTCAGCGAAGTCTGGAGGCGCTTCCTGGACTTCCAGGACCCCGCCCGCGCCCTGGCGGCTGCCCCCGGACTGGAAGCGTTGCCCGCTGCGGCGGCGGGTTCGGGGCGCATCCTGGATTTACCCGGGGCTTGGACCCAGAACGCCGCCGCCCTCCAGGGTTACGAACAATGCGAAGGGTACCACGGCATGGAAATGTCGGCGCCCATGCGCCTGGCCGAGACGCTCAAGGATCGCAGGCTCGAATGGTCCGAGCTGTTGGGGGCGCGCTGGCTGGTCAGCCCCCAGCCGATCCAGGCGCCCGGGTTCCGCGCCCTGAACGCGGGAGCCCCCTACGTCTATGAAAACCCGAACGCCCTGCCGAGGGCGTTTTTATGCGCGCGCAGCGTGCCGGTGGAGGATTCCGCTTCAGCCTGGGCCGCTTTGGGCGCGCCGAATTTCGACGTGCTGGGCACGGTCACCGTTGAAAAGGGTCCGCGCCTGGACTTTGGCGGCGTTCCAGGCTCGGTCCTTTCGGCGGAGTGGGGGAGGAATTCCTGCACGATCGTGGCGGAAGCCGCTGTTCCCGCCTTGCTGGTGGTTTCGCAATCCTACTATCCCTCTTGGGGTGTCCGGGTGGACGGGCGCCCCGCGCCGCTGCTGAAGGCCGACGGCGGAGCTTTGCAGGCCGTGGCCTTGGCTCCGGGCCGCCACACCGTGGAGCTCGTCTGCGGCGGGACGCTTGTTTGGGTCGGTCTGGCTTTGGCCGGGCTGGGTGTGGCGGGCTTGGCCTTGCTCGCCGCGGGAAAATGGGGCCTGTCCGCATGAAACGCGTCGTTACCGCGCCATTGGTCGTCATTCCGACCTACAACGAACGCGCCAATCTCCGTCATCTGCTCCCCAAGGTGCTCGCCGAAGTCCGCGGAATCCAGGTGTTGGTGGTCGACGACGGGTCCCCCGACGGGACCGCCCACGAAGCGGAACGCTGGGCGCGCCTGAAGCCCGGAAGGGTGCATCTGCTCCAACGGGGCGCCAAGAAGGGGCTTGGAACCGCCTATGTCGACGGCTTCGGCTGGGGGCTTCAACGGGGGCACCGGGTTCTGGTGCAAATGGACGCCGATTTCAGCCACGATCCGGCCGCCCTGCCGGCGCTCATCGCCGGACTGAAAGATGCGGACGTGGTCGTGGGTTCGCGTTATCTCGGCGGCAAAGTGAGCGTGGTGAATTGGCCCCTGCGGCGTTTGGCTTTAAGCATGGGCGCCAACGCGTATGTGCGTGCGGTCACCGGTTTGCCCCTGAGCGATTGCACCGCGGGCTTCAAGGCCTGGAGAGCGGAGACCTTGGCGAACATCGCGCTGGAGCGGGTCCGTTCCGATGGCTACAGTTTCCAGGTCGAGATGAATTACAAAGCCTGGAAACGCGGTTTTCGTTTCCGGGAAATTCCCATCATCTTCAACGACCGCGGCGAAGGCGCCAGCAAAATGAGCCCGGCGGTGATTCGAGAGGCCGTTTGGCGGGTGTGGGCTCTGCGCTTGGGCTGGTGAAAGTTTTCCGAACGGCGGGTGCGGAGCAAAAGCCGGAAGCGCTTTTTCGGGAGACAGAAGGCCGTGAAAAGGGGAAAATTCTCTGCATGTTTTTTCTGATGGCGGTCCGCTGTGCCTATAGATAGGACAAGCTCCTCGAAATTGGACGGATGCAAAGTTAGCGCAGGGGGTAGGTAGGAAATGTTCAAATTTCACGCACTCTTTGCGATGGCATTCGGACTCAGCGGAGCCGCGTTCGCCTTCGGGCAGGACGACGTCGGCACCACCAGCGCAGCCTTCCTGAAGCTGGGTTCAGGCGCCCGGCCGGAAGCCATGGGCGAAGCCTATGTCGGCGTCGCCGACGACGCCGCGGGCATCGCCTTCAACCCCGCGGGCATGGCGCTCAACCTCAACGGCGAACTGGCCGCTTCCCACACGGTCTGGTTCCAGGGGATGAGCTACGAGAACCTCAACGGAATCGTGTCGCTGGGCGACGGCGGCATGTTGGGGGCGACCTTTGATTTCCTGTCGATTCCCGCGATCCAGCGCACGGTCGCCACGGGCATCAACAATCCGAACGACCCGAGCCAGAACTACACGGTCGACGGCAGTTTTTCCCCTTACGATATGCAGGTCGCCGTGGCCTACGCCCGGCCCCTGCTGCCGCACCTCCTGGGCGGCGCGAATTTCAAACTGATCAACCAGGACATCGACACCCAAAGCACCTTTGGCATCGCCTTGGACTTGGGGCTGATGTGGGAAACGCCCTTCAAGGATCTGACCGCCGGTCTGGCCCTGCAGAACATGGGCACCCCGATCAAGCTCGAGAGCGAGGCCTTTGACCTGCCCTTTGTGGTGCGCGCGGGCACCGGGTTCCGCACGATGGGCGACCGCCTCCTGCTGTCCCTGGAAGGAGACGTGCCGGCGGACAACGCGCCCGTGGTCGCCGCGGGCGCGGAATACAATATCGCGGACCGTTTTTATCCCCGGGTCGGCTACCGCTACAACAGCATTTTCAACCCCTGGACCATGGGCTTCGGGCTCCAGTACGAGGAGTGGGGGCTGGATTTCAGCGTCGTCCCCTACGGCGAACTGGGCACGACCTATCGGGCGGGCATCAATTGGCGCTTCGGCCAGCCCGGCGCGACGCTCAAGGCGCGCATGCCCTACGCCAGCACCATGGGCGTGGGCAAGGACGCCGTCCTCGACATCGAAATGAACGCGCCCGACAAGGTGCAGGCCTGGGCGATCTACATTTACGACAGCGGCCGGCCTGCGCGCGTGGTGCGCGCCTTCGGCGGCTCGGGCATCCCCGATCCGACCGTGCAGTGGGACGGCCGCCTCAAGGACGGAAAGCCCGCGCCCGAGGGCGTGTACTGGGCGATCCTCACGTCCCGCTACACCACGGGCCAGATCGTCAACAGCTCCTATGTCCGCCTCGAGGTCACCAACACCGTTCCCGTGGTGGATTTGGTGGTCGACAAAGTCTCGCTCAATCCGGCCGCGCCGGGCGAAGCCTTTGTGCCGACGGCGTTCCGCCCCGTGCACAAACCCGGCCGGGGCATCGCCGAATGGAAGCTCGAAATTCTCGACCCCCAGGGCAAGGTCTTCCGGACGCTCACGGGCGAGGGCGCCATGCCCGAATTTTTGGTGTGGGACGGCAAAGGCGATCTGGGGGATGAGCTGACTTCGGCGCAGGTCTATTCGGCGCGCCTATGGGTGAAGGATCCCCTCGGCGCCGAAGGCGTCAGTCCGGTCGTGAGCTTCAAGGCGGTGTTCCGATGAGCGGTGCCGAAAAAGTCCCGGTCGAGGTCAAAGTCCTCGACCACGCGCAGGGGCTGGAGCTGCCGGCCTACGCGACGGAATATTCTGCGGGCGTGGATCTGCGCGCGGCCGTTTCCGAGCCCATGGCGCTGGGGCCCGGCGAACGCGTCCTGGTGCCGACCGGACTGTGCCTCGCGCTCCCCGAAGGCTTCGAAGCCCAGATCCGGCCCCGTAGCGGTCTGGCCTTGAAGCACGGCATCACCTGCCTGAACACGCCCGGGACCATCGACGCGGACTACCGCGGCGAAGTGAAGGTCCTGCTGGTGAATCTCGGCAAGGAAGCCTTTGTCGTGCGGAGGGGTGAGCGCATCGCCCAGATGGTGGTGGCCCGCCACGCCAAGGCTGAATTTCGGGTGCAGGCGGAGCTCTCCGCGACGGTGCGGGGCGAAGGCGGGTTCGGGCACACGGGACGTTCCTGATGGCACTGGTTTCGATCCAAAAAAAGCGTCCGAAAAAATAAAATTTTCACGCAGCCAAGAATGTCTAAAACCTGTCGAAATCCGGGTGTTCTGCACCCGGATTTTTACGTTTTAGAGGTTTTGTTCGTAAATTCTGAAAAAAGTCAGCCTATAAAACAGAGTTTTGTATTGACAGTTTTGCAATAAGAAATATACTAGCACTCGCGTGGTCGATTCCGGCCATACCAAATCTAGACGGAAGGGAGGGATTACTTTGGCGACCAAGAAAGCCGCGGCTAAGAAGAAAGTTGCAAAGAAGAAGAAGTAATAAAAAATAAAATTGTCGATGTCATCAAAGCTATGCCCCGTTGTGAAACGGGGCATAGCTTTTTTTAGGCCTTTTCCCTTTACTTTGGCCCACATTCTAAGGCAACGGCCATGAAACCGCGAAATCGGGTTCTGTGGATAAGTCTTCGAAACCCTCAACGTTGGGATTCCAATACGTTGACGCTCACCCAAAAACCTTGTTAGAATCTTTGCCCTTATGCCTCGATCTTAGGACCGGCATCCATGGCCCGATTGGTGGCCATCCTCATCGACCGCAAACGCGACGATAAATTTCGTTCCGAGACGCCTCGTCTGCTGCACCTATGCGCCGGGCTTCCGCTGTGGCGTTGGGCCCACGACGCCATGAAAGCGGCCGGGGCCGAAGCCGTCGCTTTGGTCGGGGATTCCGCGGCGCTGCCCGCCTTGCCCACGGACGTGGTGACGGCCGGCACGTTCGAGGAAGCGATCCACCGTCTCGGCCAGGCCAGCGGTTATTTCGTCGCTTTCGCCGACGCCGCGCTGATCCATCCCGAGGATCTCGTCGCGCTTGCCGAAGAGGGAGCCGACGCCGGGGAGCCGCGCCTGCCCAACCTCGGGGACGAAGCTCCCGAGAGCGCCTTCGCCTTTGTGCCCGCCGCCGCGCGCGGGGCTCTGATCGGCGCGCCCGGGGCCTCCCTGCTTTCGAAGTCGGCCAAGCCGGGGAAAAGCGCCTCCGAAGCGGATCCCTTTGAATCCGCCCTGCGCGTCCTCGACCGGCGCGACCTTTCCGATGCGGAAGCCTGGCTGCGCGGGCGCATCATCGACGCGCATCAGGAGGCGGGCGTCACCTTTGTCGACCCTTCCACCTGCTACGTGGACTTCGGCGTGACGCTGGGCCGCGACACGGTGGTGCAGCCCTTCACTTTCCTGACGGGCGGGACGAGCGTCGGGCGCCGCTGCGAGGTGGGGCCTTTCGCGCGGATCCACGACAGCCGCCTCGAGGACGGGTGCAAGGTCGAGCAGAGCGTCCTGGAAAACGCCACGGTGCGGGCGAAGGCGACGGTGGGCCCCTGGTCCCGCCTGCGTCCGGGCGCCGAAGTCGGCGAGGACGCCCACGTGGGGAACTTCGTGGAGTTGAAAAATTCGCGCCTGGGCAAGGGCGCCAAGGCGGGGCACCTGAGCTATCTGGGGGACGTCGAAGTCGGCGAAAAGGCCAACATCGGCGCGGGGACCATCACGGCCAACTACGACGGCAAATCCAAGCACAAGAGCGCCGTCGGCAAGGGGGCTTTCGTCGGCTCGGGCACGATCCTGGTGGCCCCCGTCGAGATCGGGGACGGCGCCGTCACTGGCGCGGGATCCGTCGTCCTGAAGAACCGCCATGTGCCCAAAGGCGGCGTCGTCGCGGGGGTTCCCGCGCGCGAAATCAAGCCGAGCAAACGGCACGCCAGCCACGGGGAATGAAATGGACAACGAAATGAAGCTGCTCGCGGGCAACTCCAATCCGGCCCTCGCCGCCGAAATCGCCCAGGCCATGAACGTCAGCCTCGGTAGGGCCGAGGTCGGGCGCTTTCCCGAAGGCGAAATCAAGGTCAAGATCCACGACAACATCCGCGGCGCCGACGTTTTCATCATCCAGAGCACCTGCCCGCCGGTGAACGACAATCTGGTGGAGCTGCTGGTCATGATCGACGCGGCCCGCCGGGCTTCGGCGCGGCGCATCACGGCGGTGGTGCCCTATTTCGGCTACGCCCGCCAGGACCGCAAGGACCAGCCCCGCGTCCCCATCACGGCCAAGCTCGTCGCCAACCTCATCACCGAGGCCGGGGCCGACCGCGTGCTGACGATGGACCTGCACGCCCAGCAGATTCAGGGCTTCTTTGACATCCCGGTCGACCATCTGATGGCCCTGCCGGTGCTCGTCGAGCACATCCGGGAGCTGAAGCTCCAGGACCTGAGCATCTGCACGGCCGACGTCGGCGGCATCAAGGGGGCCTGGCGCTTCGCCGAACGGCTCAACGCCCCCTTGGCCATCGTCGACAAAAAACGCAGCGGCGACACCCATGTCGAAGCCCTGGCCCTGATCGGCGAGGTCAAGGGGAAGAACATCGTCATCCCCGACGACATGATCGCCACGGGCGGCACGCTGGTGAACGCCGCCAATTTCCTCCGCCAGAACGGCGCCAAGGAGCTCTACGCCTGCTGCACGCACGGCGTGTTCTCGGGCAACGCGGTCGAGAGGCTGAAGACCGCCGGCTTCAAGCAGGTGGTCATGACCAACACGATCCCCCAGAGCCCGGACAAACAGCAGCCCAACTACAAGCAGTTGAGCATCGCCAAGCTTTTCGGCGAAGCCATCCAGCGCATCCACAAGGAGACTTCGGTCTCCTCGCTGTTCGAGGCCTGAACTTTTCCCAAGGCCCTGCCCTTCGCCTTCGGCGCCATGGCCGAAGCCGCGGGATACAGGGCTATCCAGCCCGCACCAAACCCGCGGGCGCACACAAGAAGGAGTGACCATGGCTGATTATTCGTTCGAAGCGAGCCTGCGCAGCAAGCGCGGGAAGGGCGGCGCCAAGAGCCTGCGCGTCGTGGAGAAGCTTCCGGCGGTCGTCTACGGGCCGGGTAAGGCTTCCTACACCATCGAAGTCGACGCCAAGCAGATCCCCCTGCTGTTCCTGCGCACGATCGGCAAGAACACCCTGCTGACCATGAACCTGACCGACGAAAAGGGCGCCAAGTCGGCGTCGACGGTGATGTTCAAGGAAGTCCAGCGCGAGCCGGTCAAGGGCCGCTTCCAGCATGTCGACTTTTACGAGATCGACCCCAAGCACACCATCAAGCTCAAGGTTCCGGTGGTGCTCGAAGGCGTTCCCGTGGGCGTCCGCGAAAAGGGCGGCTTGCTGAGCCATCCCACCCGCACCCTGCGCGTGCGCTGCCTGCCCGCCGACATCCCCACCGAAATCCGCGTGGACGTCAGCAAGCTGGACGTGGAGCAGTCGCTGCTCTTGCAGGACGCGAAGCCGCCGAAGGGAGTCACTTTCCTGGGCGATCCGCACACCGTGTTGGCCTTGGTGAACGTGATCGAAGAGGAGAAGGCTCCGGAACCCGCCGCTGCAGCCGCGGCCGCCGGCCCCGAAGTCATCAAGGAAAAGAAGCCCGCCGAGGGAGAGGCCGCCAAGGCCGCCGGTGGGGACAAGAAAGACGCCGCGAAGCCCGCCGCCGCCGCGGCGAAGCCCGCAGCCAAGAAGTAGGCCGGTCCCCGGGGTTTCCCGGGAACCGCAAAGAAAAAAAGCCCCGCCTCACCCGGCGGGGCTTTTTTTGTTACACTGGTTCCATGATGCGACGCTATTTTTGCGGCCTCGGGAATCCGGGCCCCCAATACGCCCATACCCGCCACAACGTGGGATGGTGGGTGCTGGACGCCCTCGAAAAGGAATGGCGTCTGGAGGAATCCGGGGAGAAGCACAAATCCGAGTACCGCCGCGGGGTCGTCGACGGCGTCCGGATCACCCTGATCCGCCCCCAGACCTTCATGAATTTGAGCGGGACCAGCCTGGCGGAATGGAAACGGCGCGAGGGGATGGAACCTTCCAGCGAGCTGATCGTCATCTATGACGACATGGACTTGCCGCCCGGCCGGCTCCGGTTCCGGCCTTCGGGCAGCGGGGGTTCCCACAACGGCATGGGGGACGTGGTCGAGCGGCTGGGGACGAAAGACGTCCCGCGTTTGAGGTTGGGCATAGGGCGTCCCCAAGATCCGGCCGCGTGGGCGGATTACGTGTTGGCGGGCATCCCGCCCCAGGAACAGGCCGCGCTCGACAAGGCCGTGGCCCGGGCCGTGGAGGCTTGCCGGAATTTTCTTTCCGAAAGCGACCTTTCCCGACTGATGAACCGGACCAACGGAGCATGAGCCGCCGCCCGGAAATGAGCCCGGAGCAGCGAGCCGAGGAGGACGGGTGGATTCGCGCCTGCCAGGCCGGCGACATCACGGGTTTGGAGGCGCTCTACGAGCGCTACCACCGCCAGGTGTACGCCTATCTGCTGGCCATGTTGCGGTCCCAGCACGAAGCCGAGGACGTCACCCAGGACATCTTCGTGAAGCTGCACACCCAGATCGGGTCCTACCGCTTCCAGTCGCCCTTCCACCATTGGCTTTTCCGCCTGGCGCGCAACCAGGCCATCGACCATCTGCGCCGCGAAAAGGTGCGCTCCACGTCGAGCCTCGACGCGGAACCCGAGGAGGGGACGCCCCTGCGGGAACGGGTGCCCTCGCACGCCCGGGGCGCGGACGAGGACCTCTTGGCCGACGAACGCGCGGCCCGGGTGCGGACCGCGGTCCAGGCCCTGCCGGAAAGCTTCCGCGAAGTCGTGGTGCTGAGGGAATGGGAAGATCTGGCCTACGAGGAGATCGCGGAACGCCTGGATTTAAGCGTCGGCACCGTGAAATCCCGTCTTTTTCGGGCCCGGGACCAGCTGGAACGGTTGCTGGATTCCGACCTCCAGGAGGATGTGCCGTGAACCGTGCTTGGCGCTGTTCGGTCGCCCGGATCGCCTTGACGTTGGCCCTGAGCGCCGGCGCCGCGGGCCTCACGGCGGGCGCCTTCAAATATTCCAACGCGCCGGTGGAGGACTCCCCGGGCATGACCAAGCGGGAGACGGCGATCCTTTGGCCGCACGTCAGCCTTGAGGAAGCCAAAAAGGAACTGGGCCGCCCGGGCGTGCTGTTCATCGACGGGCGCACCCATCAGGAATGGAAACAGGCGCATATCCCCGGCGCCCTTTCGCTTCCGGGCCTGGAATTCGACAACTATTATCCCATGATGAAGGACAGCCTCAGGAAAGCCAAAGCCCTGATCGTCTACTGCCATGGGCACAGCTGCGGCGCCGCGGACGCCATTTGCCAGAATTTGGCGGATCACGGGTTAAGGAATATGGCCGTGTTTTCCGGCGGGTTCCCGGAGTGGAACAAAGCCGGCCTGGCCAAAGAGGACGAAAACGGGAAAGTGGTCGCTTCTTCGGCACCGGCGGCCCCGAAAAATCTCAAGTCCCAGGAAAACCGTTGAAAATAAAAGGTTTATCTGGAAGAAATAGCTTACAAATCCGGAACTTTGTGGAAACCCGGGGCGTATTTCGCAAGAGTCAAGGCGACACGCCCTTGAAGGCACCCTATGTCCGATGACATCGAAACACTCTTGAACGCGGCGCTCGACGGCCGCTTGACCGAAGCGGAAGCCCAGCGGTGGCGCGTGTTCCTGAAAGACGCCACGCTCGCGCGGCGTTTCGCGGCGGCACGGCGGCGGCGGGAACTCTTGCGTTCCCAGATTCCCGCCCCAACGCAGCAGCAAAGCCAGCGCATGTGGAACGGCATCCGGGCCCGGATCGAGGCCGCCGAGTCCGTACCCGCGCCTTTGAGCTTCCGGCGGCGGATGGAGGCGTTTTGGACGCGTCCATGGGTCTCCGGATGGAGTTGGGGCCTGGCGGGCGCCGCCGCGGCCTTTGTCCTGTTTCTGGGTTTGCGGCCCCGTTTGCAGCCCCTGACGGCTCCCGCCGTCCCTGGCTCCGTTCCTGCGGCCGTGTCCGCGCCTCAGGCGCCTCCTGTCCGGACAGCCGCACGGCCCGCCGAGGTCCGTTCGGTCGCGTCCGCGCCCCAGGGGAGGACGTCCGCACCGCTTCCGCTGAAGACCTCCACCGCCTCTGACCGGACTTTAGCCGCGGTTTCACGGCGTTCCCCGACGCCTTCGGGGCCCACCGAAGTGGAGCAGGCCCTCGCCGACAACCAGGTCGACGCGATGATCGAGCAGTTCTTGGCTGCGCGCCAGCAAAGCGGCCCCTCGCTCGCGGTGGTCCCCCAGGGACGTTCCCTGGAACGCCCGTCCTTGAACGGGTCGGGTGTCGGGAATTTGGGGGGCGCGGGAGCTTCCGCGAATGTCGCCTATGAGAGCGTGGTCCCGGCGCTTCCCGCGCCGGAAGCTCTTGCCGCAGGGGCGAGCGCCCAGGGCGGAAAGGACGCCAACGGTTTTTGGAACTGGAAGCCGGCCGCTGAAGCTTTAAACGGGCGGGAATGGTCCCAGGCCAAGCTGGAACTGGAGGCCGCCGCTCAAAAGGCCGCCTCCCCCGCGGAGCGTTCCTTCGCCGTTTCGGCGTGGTCCCTTTTGGCCGCGCCGGGTGGCCCCCTGGAAAACAACCGGACTCCGGTGTTCGAGGACGGAGCCCTGCGCGTGCTGGCCGCCGGGTCCTGGCAGCTTCTGGTGGACCAGCGCTTGGCGCGTTTCACGGGCGGGGTGGCGGTGCGTCTGCCGGGCCTGCGTGTCGAAGCCGATTCGATGCTCCTGGATCTGACTTTCGACCGGGCGGAGTTCTCCCCGGGGGCCCACTTCACCCGGGTCCAGGATCCGGAGCCCACGCGGGCGATGGATTCCGCGTCCCAGGTCCTGACCGCATCCGATTTCTATGCCCCTTCCGGAGCGGACGACAGCCTTCCGGAACGGATTTTAAGGGTGAAGTAGGCCGGGAACGCGTATCTTTATTTTTTACAAAGCGGCTTCCAATTAAAAGCACCTAAAGAACACGGCCCCCAAGGGCGGGGCGGATCTTGCCCCGCCCTATTTTTTCGCCGAACGCCGTTGGGTCGGCGCCTTGGGCTTGGGAAGGGCGGCCGTTTTCCGGGGACGCCCCTTTGGTTTGGGCGCCGGGGTTTCCAGCGAAGTTTCAGCGATGGCGGAGCCGCTGGAGGCGGGGTTGCTCCCTGGAGCGAGGGGCGCCGCCGGGGACTCCGCGAGGTGGGCGCCTAAATGGGCGTCGCACCAGTCCTTGCCTTCCGAACCACAGACCGGGCAGGTGCACAGGCGCAAGCCCGCTTCGGAGCCGGCCCCGCAGCGCGCACAGGTCCGGGGCGCCCATTCCGCCTCCTTCTTGGATTTTAGGAACACTTGACGGCCCTGCTGGACTTGTCGATGCAGGAGGTAGCGATTTTTGAAATCGCCCGCAAAAAAGACGAGGTAATTCGCCAAACCGACGCCGATGAGCATGGCTTCGGAGACGCCTCCGGTGAAGATCCTCAGCAGCAAATAGGCCCCGATGATCCAGGCCATCCAGCGCATCTTCATCGGTAGGATGAAATAAACGTAGATGGTGTAGTCCGGGAAAAGAAAAGCGAAGGCCAGCAGAATGGACGTGGACCAATAACCGCCCGAGGATTCCAAGGGATAGCCCGCTAGGAGCCAGGCTCCCACGGGCAAAGCCAGGGCGCAGAACCAGCCCATCGCGCAATACAAGGTCAGGCGGAAAGCGCCCCATTCCGCTTCCAGGGCCTCGAACACCGACCATTGGAACATCAGGAAAAACAGGGCGAGCAGGATGTTGAGCGGCGTCAGCGAAGGGACGGCCAGAAAGGTGAAAAAGCGCCAGTAGTCCCCGGAAAGCGCCGCTTGGGGCTTTAGAACCAGGGCGTCGACGATGTCGGGGGAGGCGACCCCCAGGACAAAGCAAAGCGCCTGGAGCCCGACGATCAGGCGCCCCAGCCCGGGAACCGCGAACCATCCGAAATGCCGCTCGAGGCGGTCGGTCCAACGCACGTCGACCTCCGTGGAAAGGGCCTTGAGCATAGCACGGCCCCTTGCCGTAAGAAAGGCGGCCTCCGAAGACCGCGCTCGCTGACAAAAGCCCGGCGATCCATTACATTAGGTCGCTCCACGTCTGTCGTTTTGGGACAGGCAGCCCCCTGGGCCCTTCAAGGGCCGAACCCAGCGAGACCGAGACCCATGTCCGAAGAAAAGGTGGATTACTCCAAGACCGTCCTGCTCCCCGAAACGGGTTTCCCCATGCGGGCTTCTTTGCCCGCGACGGAACCCCTGCGCCTGAAGGCCTGGGAAGCCGCCGACCTGTACGGGCGACTCCGGCGCGAACGCGCCGCGGCGCCGCGTTGGGTGCTGCACGACGGCCCCCCTTTCGCCAACGGCGACATCCACATGGGCACGGCCTTGAACAAGGTCCTCAAGGACGTCGCGATCCGCTACCGGACCCTGCGGGGCTTCGACGCTCCCTACGTGCCGGGCTGGGACACCCACGGCATGCCCATCGAATTCAAGGTCAGCCGCGAACTCAAGGGCAAGCCGGTGACTCCGCTGGAGCTCCGGCGTCTGTGCCGGGCCGAGGCCGAAAAATGGGTCCAGCGCCAGCGCGAGCAGTTCAAACGCCTGGGCGGTTGGGGCGATTGGGAGCATCCCTACATCACCATGGATCCGGCCTTCGAAGCCGGCCAATTGGACGCCTACTGGGCCCTGCTGAAACGCAAGCAGGTCTACCGCGACGTCAAGCCCGTGCATTGGAGTTGGGCCACCCAGACGGCCCTGGCCGAGGCCGAGCTGGAATACAAGGAAAAGACCTCGACCCAGGTCTTCGTGAAATACCGCCTCGACGCGGAAAGCTCCAAGGCCCTCGGAGCCCCCAAGCCGGCCTTCGCGGTCATCTGGACGACCACGCCCTGGACCCTGCCGGCCAGCCTGGCGATCACGGTCAACGAACGCTTTGACTACGCCCTCTACGATGTCGGCGGCGAATGCTGGCTCTTGGGGACCGCCCTCGCCTCCGGGGTGCTGGAGCGCGCGCCGGAAGTGGCGCCCCTGGAAGGCCTGGAGCGGGCCGAAGCCCTTTCAAAGGTCCTCGACCGCCGGATTTGGAACGGACGGGGGTCCGAGCTGGAAAACCTCAAGGCCGCCCATCCCTTCTTGGAGCGGACGATCCGTTTTTGCCTGGCGCCCTACGTGACCGCGGATGCGGGCACCGGACTGGTGCACACCGCCCCTGGGCACGGCGCCGAGGACTACGTCACCGGCGTGCGCTACAAGTTGGAAATCCTCTGTCCTGTGGACGAAAAGGGCTGTTACGACGAAAAAGTCGAGCCCGCCCGTTTCAAGGGGATGCGGGTGACCGATCCGGCCACGGATGAGGCGGTGCTCGAATTGCTGCGCGAAAAAGGGGCGCTGATCCATTCGGCGCGCTTCCAGCACAGCTATCCCCACGATTGGCGCAGCAAGCAGCCCGTCATCTTCAGGGCCACCAAGCAGTGGTTCATGAGCCTCACGGCCAACGGCCTGCGCGAAGAAGTCCTCAAGGAAATCGACAAGGTCCGCTGGATCAACCCCTGGGGCAGGGAACGCTTCGCCAACATGATGAAGGACCGGGCCGACTGGTGCATCAGCCGCCAGCGCGTCTGGGGGGTGCCCATCTACATGTTCTACTGCGAGGCCTGCGGCACCGAACATTTCGACGAGGCCTGCTACGCCAAGCTGAAGCCCCTGGTCGCCGCCGAGGGCGGCGATGCCTGGTTCGACCCGGCCCGGCCGCTCGCGGATTTCCTGCCCCAGGGGGCGCGCTGCGCCGCCTGCGGCGGGACCGCCTTCCGCAAAGAGACCGACACCCTGGACGTCTGGTTCGACTCGGGAAGCTCCTCGGTGAGCGTCCTCAAGGCCCGCCCCGGCGACCAGGCCTTTCCGGCCGACCTGTACCTGGAAGGCTCCGACCAGTATCGGGGCTGGTTCCAGAGCTCGATGCTCGTCAGCGTCGGCGTCAACGGCTCCGCGCCCTACCGTTCGGTGCTGTCCACCGGCTGGACCCTGGACGCCCAAGGCCGGGCCATGCACAAGAGCGCCGGCAACGCCATCGATCCCCTTAAGGTGATCGAACAGTACGGGGCCGACGTCCTGCGCCTATGGACGGCCAGCGAGGACGCCACCGCGGACATGACCGTGTCGGACGCGCTCTTTAAATCCGTCGCCGACAACTACCGGCTGATCCGCAACACCCTGCGCTGGCTGCTGGGGGCCCTCTCCGGATTCGAGCCCAAACGGGACGCCCGGCCTTTCGCGGAGTTGGAGCCCTTCGACCGCTGGCTGTTGGGGCGGCTGAAGCGCCTCATCGAGGGAGTGACCGCCTCGATGGAAGCCTACGAGTTGCACAAAGCTTTCGCGCAGATTCTGGCCTTCTGCTCCGGCGAACTCAGCAGCCTGGCCTTTGACGTGCACAAGGACACCCTCTACACCCTGGCCGCTTCGGACCCCCGCCGCCGCTCGGCCCAGACCGCGTTCCACGAGACCTTGCAGGCGCTCCTGCGCATGGTCGCGCCGGTGCTCTGCTTCACGGCCGACGAGGCCTGGGGCCACCTGCCCGAAGCCCAGCGTTCCGGCGACAGCGTGCATCTGGACCGTTGGCCCGACGCCGCCGTCCTCCCCAAGGACGAGGAATTGGACGAGGAGTTCAAGGTCCTGCTGGAGCTCGTGCGGCCGCAGGTCAAGCGGGCCCTCGAGGCCCTGCGGGCGGCCAAGACCATCGGCCATTCCTACGACGCCGAAGTGACGCTGTCGGTCCACAGCAAGAAGCTGCTGCGGATCCTCAACCGCCACGCCGATTTCCTGCCCCAGCTTCTGATCGTCTCCGCGGTGCGCCTGGGGGCCGCCGCGCCCCAGGACGGCCTGGCTCTGGGGCCGGAGGAAATCAAGGTCGGCCCCAGCGGCGCGCATAAGTGCGGCCGCTGCTGGCGGCACCAGGACGACGTCGCCTCCGAAGGCGGGCTGTGCGGCCGCTGCGCCGCGGCCCTGGGCGGCCATGCCTGAGGCCCCTGCGCGGCGCGCGCTCGTTTTCGATTTCGACGGCCTCATCGCCGACACGGAATGGCCCGAATACGAGGCCTGGCGGGCGGTCTTCGGGGCCGCGGGGCAGGATCTTCCTTTGGGGGATTTTTTGCCTGCGGTGGGCACCCCTGGAAAGGTGGATTTTCGGGCGCTGCTTGAGGCGCGCATGGGGTGCGTTCCCGATTGGGCGACGCTCGACCCGATCCTCGAGGAACGCCGCCGTTCGGGACTGGCCGAACTGCGCATCCTGCCCGGGGTCCGGGAGCTGATGATCGAGGGGGCGGCGCACGGCTGGCGCATCGGCGTGGCCAGCAGCTCCTCCCGCGCCTGGGTGCAGGGACACCTGCGCCGCCTGGGATTGGACTCCTGGGTGGAGGCTGTCCGCACCCGCGACAACGTCCCGGCCTTGAAGCCCTCCCCGGAGCCCTATTTGCTCGTCTGCGCCGATCTGGGCGCCGATCCGCTCCGTAGCGTGGCGTTCGAGGATTCGCAGACCGGCGTGGCCGCGGCCCGCGCCGCCGGGCTTCAGGTCGTCGCCGTGCCCAACCGGCTGACCCGCTCCCAAGACCTTTCCGCCGCGCACTTCGTCGTCCCCGATCTCAGGGAATTCCGCCTCTCCGCATGAGCGCCCCCGCCCCCGTCGATCCCCGTTCCCGCCCTTCGACCTCCGCCGAACCCGGCGCCGTGAAGCGAAGCGGCGGCGCCGCCGCTTCGGAACCGTCCTCGGCGCAAGCCGCCCCCGACGCCCGCGTCCCCAAGGACGTGGATTGGGAGGCCCTGCGCCAGACCGCGGCCTTTTTGGACAAGGCCCGCCTGGCGGAATGGGTGGCGATCATGAACAATCCGCGCCGGAGCATCTGGATCAATTTCGTCGCCGGCGTGGCCCGCGGGGTGGGCATGGTCGTGGGCGCCTCGATCATCGGCGTCATCCTGATGGTGGTGATGATCACCCTGCTCAAGAAAGCCTTTATCCACGCCGGCGGCGTGCCCTGGGTTGGGACGGAAATGAAGGAAGCCATCGGATTCATCCTGAGGGCCATCCGCGAAAGGCAGGCACAACCTTGAAAGCCGACCGTTTGTTCCTCGGCGGGGGCCTGCTATCGTTGGCGTTCGACCAGGCCACGAAAGCGCTCGTCCAAAGGCGCTTTGTCCTCGACGAAAGCCTGCCCCTGCTCCCGGGCGTGGCCCTGACCTACGTCCGCAACACGGGCGCCGCGTTCAGCCTGTTGGCCGACGCTTCGGCGCGTTGGCGCCGTCCCTTCTTTTACGCCGTGACCCTTTTGGCCTGCGCCGCCGCCGTATGGATGCTGCGCACGATCGAACGCCGCGACCGCCTTTCGCGCTTGGCGCTGGGCCTGGTGGTGGGGGGGGCTTTGGGCAATTTCGTGGACCGTTGGCGCCTGGGCGAGGTCGTGGACTTCGTCGAGGTCGGGGTGCGCGGAATCTACACCTGGCCGATCTTCAACGTGGCCGATTCCGCGGTGTGCGTCGGGATCGGGTTGCTCCTGTGGCGCGCCCTGCGCCCCTTGAAGCCCCTGCCTTCCAGCGCAAGCGTCCCCGGAGCCTGACGAAGCGATGCATCCTATCCTTTTTGAGATCGGCAGTTTCCAACTGAGGACTTACGGCGCCCTGATGGCCGTAAGCTTTTTGCTCGCGCTGTTGCTGGCCCGCAGCTTGAACGCCCGGGAGGGCCGGGGCGACGAGGATCTTCTGGATTTGGCGGTCTGGATCATGCTCGGGGCCGTGGCCGGCGCCCGCGTGCTGTACGTCGTGGTCCAGTGGCCCGAGTTCTGGGGGCCGGACGCGCCCCCGGACCTGGGGGCGCGCCTGCTGAACATGGTCGCGGTCTGGCGCGGGGGCCTGGTTTTTTACGGCGGATTCATCGGGGCCTTTGCGGCGTCCCTGGTTTTCCTGAAATCGCGCCGTCTGCCCGTGTGGTCCTACGGCGACGTGCTGGCCCCGGCCCTGGCCCTGGGCCAGGTCACCGGCCGCCTCGGCTGCTGGTTCAACGGCTGCTGTTATGGCCGGGTCAGCGCCTCCTGCGGGGTGGTCTTTCCGGCCGTGGGCGACAATCTGCCCCATCTGCCGACCATGCTTTACGAGTCGGCCTTTTGCCTGGTTCTGGCGGGCTTCCTGACCTGGTTTTGGCGCCGCAAACGCTACGCCGGACAGGTGTTCTGGCTCTACGCCCTGCTGTACGCGCTCTGGCGCTTCGGCATCGAGTTCATTCGCGGCGATTCCGAGCGCGGGGTCCTGTTCTCGGCCGCGCTCAGCCCCAGCCAATGGATCAGCCTGGCGGCCGGCGCCGCCGCGCTGATCATGCTCGTGGTCCTCAAGTACCGATCGATCGTTCCCGCCGAAACCGCAAAGGACCGCGCCCCCCATGCCCACTCTTGAAACATTGAAGGTGCCGCCCGAAGCCCGGGGGAGCCGCCTCGACAAATATCTCGCCGACGTCCTGAAGGATTCCGGGCTCAGCCGCAGCGCCTTGCGCCGCCTGCTCGACGAAGGTTCGGTCAAGGTCGACGGGGAATTGCGGCCGGCCAAGCAGCCCCTCAAGGGAGGGGAAACCCTCACGGTGCTGAGGCCCGATCCCGCGCCGAGCGTCCTTACGGCGGCGGACATTCCCCTCGACGTGCTGTTCGAGGACGAACACCTGATCGTCGTCAACAAGCCGGCGGGGCTGGTGACGCATCCCGGAGCCGGACATCGCGGGGACACCTTCGCCAACGCGCTCCTGCACCACTGCGGGGCGAAACTCAAGGCCGGGCTCTCGGGCCCCCGGCCCGGCATCGTCCACCGCCTGGACAAGGACACCACCGGTTGCCTGGTGGCGGCCAAATCCGAGGAGGCCTTCGTCGGTCTGCGGAAGCTGATCGCCGCCCACGAAGTCCGGCGCGTCTACCTCGCCTTGGTTTGGGGCGATCTGCCCGTGGAAGCCGGGACCATCGATGCGCCCTTGGGCCGGGGCGCCGACCGACGCCGCATGGACATCCGCCAGGGCGGAGGCCGTCCGGCCGTGACCCATTTTCGCGTCCTCAAGCGTTTCGCCGACGCCTGCGAGCTGGAATGCCGGCTCGAGACCGGCAGGACGCACCAGATTCGCGCGCATTTGAAGAGCATCAAGCATCCGCTGGTGGGCGACCCGGTGTACGGGGGGACCCCCGGCCACTTGGCGCCCACCGTGGGCGCCGCCCTGGCCGAAGTGCTCGGCCGCCAAGCCCTGCACGCCCAGAAGCTCCGCTTTGTCCATCCCGTCAGCGGAGCGACCGTCCAGGCGCAGGCCCCCGAGCCGGCGGACTACCGGGCCGCCCGAAAGATCCTTAAGGCCGACCGGTGATCGGACGGGCCCGGTCCCTGGCGACGGGCCTGGGCTTGGGCGTGGGCCTGGCGGCGGCACTGCCTTTCTGCCGCGGGCTGGAAGACGCCTACCTGCTCCCGCAGTCCTTGGCCCTGGCTGTTTCCGCCGCGCTCCTGGTCTGGGCCTTGGCGGAGCGGGATTTGCCGGCGACTCCGGTGCTGGCCCTGGGCGCGGCTTTCTTTGCGTGGCGGGTTTTCTGCCATTACGTCTCGCCGTTCGGCCCGGAGGATGGGCGCTTTTTGCAGGCCCAACTTCCGCTGGCGGGGCTGTTTTTTGCGGGCGCCGGGCTGTTGGGGGCGGAAGGGATCGGGCGCAAGGCCGCCGTCTACGCGGTGGGCGCGGGGGCCTTGGGCGCCGCCTTCGCCCTGGCCTCCCGCTGGGGCTGGCTTCCCCTGGACCGCGGAGCCGTGGATTTGGGCTTCGGAAACCGCGCCTTCGGCACCCTCGGCAATCCCGACTACCTGGGCGGCTGGCTCGCGCCCCTTCTGCCCGTCGCCGCGGCCCTGACTTGGGCGGTGCGTGGGCGCCTACGATGGCCGCTCCTCGCCGCCCTCGGCCTCTTGGCGGCGGCCTTGCTGGCGAGCGGTGCGCGGGGTTCCTGGTTGGCCGGCGTGGCCGGGCTCTTGGCGGCGGCAGGGGCCTGGGGAAGCGCGCGCGCGCGCCGCTGGGCCCTCGCCGGAATCGGCGTCGCGGCCCTCCTTTTGCTGGCCGGCTACCTTCGCTTCGGCCTCCTGCGTCCTTCGGAGGCGGGCGGCCCGGCCCGGACGCCGTCGCGGTGGACGGAGGCCTTCGACCCCCGGGGAGACGCCTGGGACAGCCGGCGCTTCATGGCCGCGACCGCCTGGGATCTCGCCTGCGAGCATCCGGTTCTCGGCGTTGGCGGAGGCGCTTTCACGATTGAGTACCTGCGTCGGCAGGGCGAACGTCTCCAGCGCGAGACCGCGGAGCCGTACCGTTACACCGAGGACGCCCACAACGACTGGGTGCAATGCGCCGCCGAGACCGGATTTCCAGGATTGGCGCTGGGGATCGCGCTCTTCGCCCTGGCCCTGGGGGCCGCCGCCGGGGAGGGAGGGCCGCGCGGGGCCGCCGTGGCCGGGGCCCTGGTCGCCTTTGGCGTGCAGGGGTGTTTCCATTTTCCCTGGGATATCCCGGCTTCCGCGGGGCTCGCGTCCCTGGCGCTGGGCGCCGCCGCCGCCTGCGGTGCCCGGCGGAGGCTTCGGGTGGCTCCCTTGGCCTGCTGGTGCTTCACCGGGGTCCTGGTGTTGTGCACCGCGCTGCTGCTGAAGCGGGTCGCGGAGAGTTCCTTGCTGAACGCCGGAGCCTCGCTCGAAGCGGAGGCCGCCTCGCGGCCCCTGGCGGAAGTCCTGCTGAAGAAGGCGGGGACTTTGGAGCGGGGGGACGAACGGATCTGGTCCCGCCTGGGAGGGCTCAGCGCTGGACGGGGGGACGACGCCCAGGCTGCGGAGTGCTTTTCCCAGGCGCTCAGGATACTGCCGACCGATGCCGGGGCCTGGACCAACCTCGGCATGAGCCTGGGTCGGGCCGGGCACGCTATCGAAGCGGAAAAGGCCCTGCGCCAGGCCGTGGCCCTGAATCCGCGCTCCAAGGAAGCCTGGGCGGATCTTGCCCATGCGCTCGCCGCCCAGAACCGCCTCCCGGAAGCCGTGGAGTGCGCCCGCCGGGGCCTGATCCAAGCCGGAGGCGACGCCTACACTTGGTTCAACCTGGGCGCCCTGCTTTACAACCAGGGGCATTGGTCCGACGCGGCCCAAGCCTTTGAAAAGACGCTCAGCTACGACGCGGCTTGGCCCCAGGCCCGGACGCTCTTGAAAGATTGCCGCGCGCGGGAGGGAAGCCCCCGCCGCTGATTCCCGAGCTGTTTCCCGAAAGGAAGCTCCCATGCCCCGCACCGCATTCCCCAGCGACTTCGTCTGGGGCACCGCCACCGCTTCGTACCAAATCGAAGGCGCCGTCCGCGCCGATGGCCGGGGCGATTCGATCTGGGACGCTTTCTGCCGCGTCCCCGGCGCCATCGCCGACGCCTCTTCGGGCGAGGACGCCTGCCGCCATTACGAGTTGTGGGAACGGGATTTGGATTTGATGCGGGACTTGGGGCATAGCTCCTACCGCTTTTCCCTGGCCTGGCCGCGGTTGCAGCCCGAGGGCTCGGGCGCCTTCAACCCGAAGGGCTTTGACTTCTATTCCCGCCTGATCGACGGAATGCTGAAGCGGGGCATCCGTCCGAACTGCACGCTGTACCATTGGGATCTGCCCTTGGAGCTGGAGCGCGCGGGCGGCTGGTTGAACCGGGACACGGCCTTCCGTTACCAGGATTACGCGCGGGCGGCGGCCAAGGCCTTCGGCGACCGGGTCGAGTTCTGGGCCACGTTCAACGAGGCCAACATCTTCACGATGCTGGGCTACGAGATCGGCGTGCACGCTCCCGGGCGTAAAGAGGGCGCCAAAGCCTACCGCCAGGTCATCCACCATGTGCTGCTGGCGCACGGCCTCGGCCTCAAGGCCCTGCGCGCCCAAGGCCTGCGTCCGGACGCCAAGATCGGCATCGTGCTGTCGCCGTCGTCGGTCTGGCCCCAGGACGCCCGTCCCGAAACCCTGGCCGCGGCCGAGCACCGTTGGCAGATGGACAGCGATTGGTGGATGCTTCCGATGCTCAAGGGCCGCTATCCCGAATTCCCCTGGCGCCGCCTGGGCGATGCGGTCCCTGAAATCGAGCCCGGGGATCTCCAACGCATCCAAGGCGATCTGGATTATGTCGGCCTGAACTACTACAGCCCCGCCCGGGTCGTGGCCGACCCCTTGGACCCCGAAGGCTGGAAAGTCGTGCCCCGCAGCCCCTTGGCCCCGCGCACGGACATGCCCAACTGGGAAGTCTTCGGCCCCGGTCTGCGCAATCTGCTCCGCCGCTACCACCGACGTTATGGGGTCCCCATCTACGTCACCGAAAACGGCATGAGCATCGCCGCCGACGCCCCGGGTGCCGATGGGGCGGTGCACGACGCCCGGCGCATCGACTTCCTGAAACGCCATTTGTTCGAATTGGGCCGGGCGATCGAGGAGGGCGTCGACGTGCGCGGCTATTTCCATTGGTCGTTGATGGATAATTTCGAATGGGGCCTGGGCTATACCCAGCGTTTCGGGCTGGTCCACGTCGATTTCGCCACCCAAAAGCGGACGCCCAAGGACAGCGCCCTGTGGTACCGGGACATGATCCGCGCGGGCGGCTTCGACCACGACCTGGCGCCGGAAAGCTGGCCCTTTGAAAAAATGGACACGGGCTGGGTATGAGCGGGGGGCTTCCGACTCGACCTGCGGACGGCGTTTAGGATGGGCCTCGGCATCTAAAGAAGCGCTTTTACTGGGGTTTCGGAGCTTCGGATAGCGCATTAAAAATAGCGGAGTCCCTAAGGGCGTGGGACGCGGCGAACTTCGATCTATTTCTTTGCCTTGCCGATGAATGCCATCACTTCATTCGGCCCTAGGATCGCGAATCCGGCATATTTTTTCAGCACCAATAGGTCCTTGTCCCCGGTGATCAGGGCATCGCAGTCCGCCGCGAGCGCCGTCGCGAGTATGGCGTCGTCGTCCTTATTAAATGGACTTATTTCCAATAGACCAGCATTGGGCTCCGACGATGGACGCTTCCCCCACCTTGACTCCCGTGCCCAGGGGGGGTATAACGGTTTTGGACAGCAAAACCATGCCCTTTAAAAGCCGCCCTGAGAGGCGGACAAGGAGCCGGAAGCTTTGAAGAACGTTCGCGTGCGCATGCTCACAACAGGGACAGGCCCCCAGGGCCGGGTCCTTTTTTTATTGCCCGGAGGCCGCCGTGGTTGAGCCGCGCCTGAAGGCTGTGCTGCTGGACGGTCCCGACTTGGATCGGGCCCTGACGCGCATGGCCCATGAAATCCTGGAGCGCCACCATGGGGCCGACGGTTTGGCCCTGGTGGGCATCAAGACCCGGGGTGAAGTGCTGGCCCGGCGCCTGGCCGCCCGCATCGAGCGCATCGAAAAGCCCGCCCAGCCCCTGCATGTCGGCGCCCTGGACGTCACCTTCTACCGCGACGACACCGCCGCGCGTCCGGCCCGGCCCGCCGCCGCCAGCGAACTGCCGTTCAGCGTCGAGGGCCGCACGGTCGTCCTGGTCGACGACGTCCTGTACACCGGACGCACGGTCCGCGCCGCCTTGACGGCCCTGCTGGACTATGGGCGCGCCGCGCGGGTCCAATTGGCGGTCATGGTCGACCGGGGCCTGCGCGAACTCCCCATCCGGGCCGATTTCGTCGGCAAAAACGTGCCCACCAGCGCCCGCGAACGGGTGCGCGTCTTTCTGGCCGAAACCGACGGCGAAGATAAAGTCGTGATCATGGAAAAGGAAGGGGGAGACCGTTGAAGCGGCTGTCCCGTAAGGATTTGCTCGATCTGGAGAGCGTCTCCGAGGCCGAAATCCGCCTGATCCTGGACCAGGCCGAGGCCTTCCGCGAGGTCGCCCTCCGCCCGGTCAAAAAGGTTCCCGCCCTGCGCGGCAAGACCGTCATCAACCTGTTTTTTGAGCCTAGCACGCGCACGGCGACGAGCTTCCAGCTCGCGGCCCAGCGCCTGTCGGCCGACGTCGTCGACATCAAGGTCGCCGATTCCTCCGTCAAAAAGGGCGAGACCCTGCTGGATACGGTGGCCACCTTCGAGGCCATGGACCTGAGCGTGCTGATCATGCGCACCAGCCACGCCGGCTCGGCCGCCATGGTCGCCGCCAACACCAAAGCGAGCATCGTCAACGCGGGCGACGGCATGCACGAGCATCCCACCCAGGCTTTGCTGGATCTCTTCACCTTGCGCCGCCATTTCGGCCGGATCGACGGCCTGGAAGTCGCCGTGGTCGGCGACGTCCTGCATTCGCGGGTGGCCCGCTCCGACGTCTGGGGCCTGCTGAAGCTCGGCGCCAAGGTGCGCCTGTGCGGCCCCACGACGCTGTGCCCCCGCGACATCCTGGGCCTGTGGCCCGGCGCCCCGGTGAAGGTCTTCCACGACCTGCGCGAAGCCCTCGAAGGAGTCGACGCGGTGCAGGTCCTGCGCATCCAGATGGAACGCCTGCAGCGCCATCTTTTCCCCAGCACCCGCGAATACAGCCGTTTGTACGCCCTGACCAGCGAGCGCCTGGCCGTCGCCAAACCCACGTGCCTGGTGATGCACCCCGGGCCCATGAACCGGGGCCTGGAAATCAGCAGCGGGGTCGCCGACGGCCCCCAAAGCGTCATCGGCGAACAGGTTTCCAACGGGGTCGCGGTGCGCATGGCCGTGCTGTACCTGCTCGCGGGCAACGAAGCGGAGGCCGCATGAACGAGCCCGTGGAACGGCAGCTCATCACAGGCGCCCGCCTGGTCGACCCCGCTCAGGGGATCGACGGGGAATGCGCCGTGCTCGTCGAAGAAGGCCGGATCGCCGCCGTCGGCGCCGAGGCGCTGAAGCAGGCCTCGGGCGCGGCCGTGGTCGACGCCCAAGGGCTCTGGCTGCTGCCGGGCCTGGTCGATTTGCACGTGCACCTGCGCGAACCCGGTCAGGAAGGCAAGGAGACCATCGCCAGCGGCACCCGGGCCGCCGCGGCCGGAGGGGTGACCACCGTGGTGGCCATGCCCAACACGGTCCCGGCCATGGATTCCGTGGCCATCGTCGAGCTGGTCCGGGCCAAGGCCCGCGCCGAGGGCGTCGTCCATGTGCTGCCTTCCGCCGCCATCACCAAGGGCCGCCAGGGCGCCGAACTCACCGAGATCGGCGAGCTGGCCCGCGCCGGCGTCAAGGTTTTCACGGACGATGGCGACGGCGTGATGAACGCCGAACTGATGCGCCGGGCCCTGGAGTACGGGGCGATGTTCGGCGCGCTGTTCATGCAGCATTGCGAGGACAAGAACCTCGCCCACGACGGCGTCATGAACGAGGGGCCCGCCAGCCTGCGGCTGGGCCTGCGCGGATGGCCCAAGGCCGCCGAGGCCTCCATGGCGGCGCGCGACGCGGTGCTGGCCGAGGCCACGGGCGGCAGGGTCCATTTCGCCCATCTTTCCGGCGCCCAATCCCTGGAGATCGTGCGCACGGCCAAGGCCAAGGGCCTGAACGTCACCGCCGAAACCGCGCCCCACTTTTTCGCGCTCAACGACGGCTGGCTCCTGGAGCACCCCTACGACACCCACGGCAAGATGAACCCGCCCCTGGGGTCCGAGGCCGACCGTCTGGCCGTGATCCGGGCGATCCAGGACGGGACCCTCGACTGCATCGCCACCGACCACGCGCCCCATTCGAGCCTGGACAAGAACGTGGAGTTCGACAAGGCGGCCTTCGGGATATTGGGGTTGGAGACCAGCCTGGCCTTGGCCCTGGAGGTGCTGGTGCACGGCGGGCACGTCGACGCGGCCAAAATCGTCTCCTTGATGAGCGCGCGCCCGGCCGAACTGCTCGGGCTCAAGGGCCGCAAAGGGACCCTGGCCAAGGGCGCCGACGCCGATCTCTGCCTGGTCGATCCGGACGAAGCCTGGGTGGTCGATCCGGAGAAATTCCAAAGCAAGTCCCGCAATACGCCCTTTACGGGCATGCGCCTGCGGGGAAGGGTGAAGCGGACGATGGTGTCCGGGCGCTGGGTGTACGAGGACGGCCGGGGCATCCTGGCCTGAAGCGCCGGCCTCGGGCAGCCGAGGGGGAAGCGGACGCATCCGGGGGTTCGAGGAAGCCCCCCCTACGAGTGAGGGAAGCATGCAAGCGGTGTTCGAAACCAACTTGAAGGGCGCGCAGCTGCTCAACCGGGGCAAAGTGCGCGACATCTACAAGATTCCGGCCAAAAACGGGCGTCCGGAAGCGCTGTTGTTGGTGGCCACGGACCGCCTGAGCGCCTTCGACGTGGTCATGGCCGAGCCCATCCCCGACAAGGGCAAGGTGCTGACCCAGATTTCGAACTTCTGGTTCGAAAAATTCAAGCATCTGACCCCGAACCACGTGCTCGCCTACAGCGCCGAGGGCTGGCTGGACGATCCCGAGGATCTGGCCCAGGTGCGGGACCGCGCCTTGGTCTGCAAGATTTGCAAGCCCCTGCCGGTGGAAGCCATCGTGCGCGGCTACCTGGTGGGCTCGGGCTGGAAGGAATACAAGGCCAAGGGGACGGTCTGCGATATCGTGCTGCCCAAGGGGCTCCATGAAGCCTCGAAACTTCCCAAGGCCCTCTTCACCCCCTCGACCAAAGCCGAAATGGGGGCCCACGACGAGAACATTTCGCCGGAAAAGGCCGAGTCCCTGCTCGGGGCGGTGACTTCCCGCGCGGTGTCCGAGATGGCCGTGCGCCTTTACGAGGCCGGCGCCGAATGGGCCGCCACCCGCGGCATTATCCTCGCCGACACCAAGTTCGAGTTCGGCATCCTCGACGGGGAGCTTATCCTCATCGACGAGGTCATGACCCCGGATTCGAGCCGCTTCTGGCCCTCCGAACAGTACCGCGTGGGCTCCAACCCGCCGAGCTTCGACAAGCAGTTCGTGCGCGATTGGCTGGAGGCCAAGGGCTGGGACAAGACGCCCCCGCCCCCGGCCTTGCCCGCCGATGTCGTCAACCGCACGCGCGAAAAATACATCGACGCCTACGAGCGGATCACCGGAAAGATCTGGAACTTCTGAAAAGGCGGCGGGCCCTGAGGCCCGCGGCGAACGAAAGGCGGACCATGAACAAGCACACCCCTGCGACCCTGGCCCTCGAAGACGGCGAAGTCTTCCGCGGGCGCGCTTTTGGCGCGGCCAAGGATGGCTTCGGCGAGGCCTGTTTCAACACCTCGATGACGGGCTACCAGGAAATCCTGACCGACCCCAGTTACGCCGGCCAGATCATCTGCATGACCTATCCCCATATCGGCAACACCGGGATCAACCCGCGGGACATGGAAAGCTCCCGGGTCTGGGCGGGCGGTCTGGTCGTGCGCGAACTGACGCCGACCCCCAGCAATTTCCGTTCGACCCAAACCTTGGATTCCTTCCTCAAGGAGCAGGGGGTTCCCGGGATCGCCGGAATCGACACGCGCCGCCTGACGAAGCACCTCCGCGACAAGGGCGCCCAGCGCGCGGTCCTGTTGATGGGCGAGGTCCCGACGGCCCAGGCCGTCGCGAAGGCCAAGGCCAGCCCCAGCTACGACGGGGTGGACTGGGTCGCCAAGGTTTCCGCCAAGCAGGCCTACGCCTGGAAAGCGGCCCTGGACTCCGGTCTGGAGGGCATCCGTCCGCCCGAACTGGCGCTCGTCGACAAGGGCCTCAAGGGGCGCGGTCGCGAAGCCAAGCCGCGCCGCCGCCGCGTCGTCGCCATCGACTGCGGGATCAAATACAACATCCTGCGCAATCTCGTCTCGCGCGGCTGCGAAGTCAGGGTGGTCCCGGCTTCGACCCCGGCCTCCGAAATCCTGGCGCTTAAGCCCGACGGCGTGTTCCTGAGCAACGGGCCCGGCGACCCCAACGCCGTCGCCCAGGTGCCCGAAACCGTCAAGGAACTGATCGCCCGCAAGGTGCCCCTTTTCGGCATCTGCCTGGGGCACCAGATGCTGACCCTGGCCTTCGGCGGAAGGATGGGCAAGCTCAAGTTCGGGCATCGGGGGGGCAATCAGCCCGTCGGCGACCGGGCCTCGGGCCGGGTGGAGATCACCAGCCAGAACCACGGTTTCGCCACGGTGCAGGGCACCCTGCCCAAGCGCGCGGCCGCGGTCAGCCACAGCGGCCTGAACGACCAGGTCATCGAGGGGCTCAGCCACCTCGAGCTCCCGGTCTTTTCGGTGCAGTACCATCCCGAAGCCAGCCCTGGGCCGCACGACGCCAACCACCTTTTCGACCGTTTTATGGCGGTCATGGACTCCCGCAAGGCCGCCCCGCGCCCCCGCGCCGGGGCTTTCCCCAAGGCCTGGGGCCGCGCGGACTGAGGCGGACGCCTCGCGCGCGGAAAACGGCGCCGCCCCAGGATGGGGAGCGCCCCCAAGACGGGACTCATCTAGGACTTAAGCCATGCCGAAACGTACCGACATCAAAAGCGTCATGATCATCGGGGCCGGCCCCATCATCATCGGGCAGGCCTGCGAGTTCGATTACAGCGGGACCCAGGCCTGCAAGGCGCTGAAGGAGGAGGGTTACCGGGTCATCCTGGTGAACTCCAACCCCGCGACGATCATGACCGACCCCGGTTTCGCCGACCGCACCTACATCGAACCGGTGACCCCGGAGGCCTGCGAGGCCATCATCGCCCAGGAGCGGCCCGACGCCCTCCTGCCGACGGTGGGCGGCCAGACCGGCCTGAACACGGCCATGGCCCTGGTGCGCGCGGGCGTGCTCAAGAAATACGGCGTGCGCCTGATCGGCGCCAACGAGGAAGCCATCGCCAAAGCCGAGGACCGCGAGCTGTTCAAGCGGGCCATGCTGAAGATCGGCCTGGACGTCCCCAAGAGCCGCACCGTCACGACCCTGGCCCAGGCGCAGGCCGCGGCCAAGATCATCGGTTTTCCGCTGATCCTCAGGCCCGCCTTCACCCTGGGGGGCACGGGCGGCGGGGTGGTGTATACCGAAAAGGAATTCACGACCAAGGCCGCCTACGCCCTGGAGATGAGCCCCGTGTCCCAGGTGCTCGTCGAGGAGAGCGTCCTCGGCTGGAAGGAATACGAACTCGAAGTCATGCGCGACAAGGCGGACAACGTCGTCATCGTCTGCAGCATCGAGAACTTCGACCCCATGGGCGTGCACACGGGCGACTCCATCACCGTGGCCCCGGCCCAGACCCTGACCGACAAGGAATACCAGCGCATGCGCGACGCCGCGCTGGCCATCATCCGTGAGATCGGCGTGGACACCGGCGGAAGCAACATCCAGTTCGGCACGGATCCCCGCACCGGGCGCCTGGTCGTCATCGAGATGAACCCGCGCGTCTCCCGCAGTTCGGCCCTGGCCAGCAAGGCCACGGGCTTCCCCATCGCCAAGATCGCGGCCAAGCTGGCGGTCGGCTACACCCTGGATGAGCTCGCCAACGACATCACCAAGGGCACCCCGGCCAGCTTCGAGCCGGCGCTGGACTACGTCGTGGTCAAGGCGCCCCGCTTCACCTTCGAGAAGTTCCCCGAGGCCGACGCCACCCTGACGACGCAAATGAAGAGCGTGGGCGAGGCCATGGCCATCGGCCGCAATTTCCAGGAAGCCTTCCAGAAGGCCCTGCGCTCCTTGGAGACCGGCAAGGCGGGCTGGGTGACGATGGGCGCCCAAGGCGCCAAGCTCCCGGAAAAGGATTTGGTCGCCAAGCTGTCCGTCCCCAACGCCGAACGCGTGTTTTACGTCAAGGACGCCATGCTTTCGGGCTTCAGCGACGAGCGCATCCACAAGCTCAGCGCCATCGATCCCTGGTTCCTGGCGCGCCTGCGCGAGATCCTCGAGGCCGAACGTGAGGCCGTCCGGGCCGTGAAAGGGATGGGCTGGAAAAAGGCCCTCGACGTCGAGCGCTTGGAAAGCCTCAAACGCCTGGGCTTCTCCGACCGCCAACTCGCGGAGCTGTGCGGCCAGGGCGAAGAGGCGATCCGCCTCCATCGGCAGGCCCGCAAGCTGGTCCCCGCCTACCTTCAAGTCGACACCTGCGCCGGCGAATTCCGGGCCGAGACCCCCTACCTGTACTCGGCCTGGGAAAGCGCCTCGGACGCCCCGCCGACCGCCCGGAAAAAGGTGGTCATCCTGGGCGGGGGGCCCAACCGTATCGGCCAGGGCATCGAATTCGACTACTGCTGCGTGCATGCGGCCTTCGCCCTGCGCGAGGACGGCTTCGAAGTCATCATGGTCAACTGCAACCCCGAGACCGTGAGCACCGACTACGACACCAGCGACCGCCTGTATTTCGAGCCGCTCACCCGCGAGGACGTGCTGAACATCCTCGAGCGCGAAAACCCCTGGGGCGTGATCGTCCAGTTCGGCGGGCAGACCCCGTTGAAGCTGGCCGTCCCCCTCTGGGAGAAAAAGGCGCCCATCCTGGGGACCACTCCCGACAGCATCGACGTGGCCGAGGACCGCAAACGCTTCGGCGCCCTGTTGAGCGAGCTGGAGATTCCCTCCCCCTCGCACGGCACGGCGCGCTCGCTGGAGCAGGCCCGCCTGGTCGCCGCCGAGATCGGCTATCCCGTCATGGTGCGCCCCAGCTACGTCCTGGGCGGCCGGGCCATGGAGATCGTCCACGACCCCATCCACCTGGACCGCTTTTTCGCCGAGGCCGCCCGGGTGGCCCCGGAGCATCCGGTGCTGCTGGACAAGTACCTGGAGGACGCCATCGAGGTCGACGTCGACTGCGTCGCCGACGGCAAGGACGTCGTGATCGCCGGCATCATGGAGCACATCGAGGAAGCGGGCATCCATTCCGGCGACAGCGCCTGCGTGATCCCCCCCTATACCCTGCGCGAAGACCAGATCGCGGTCATCAAGGACTACACCGTGCGCATGGCCAAAGGCCTCAAGGTGCGCGGCCTGATGAACGTGCAGTACGCGGTCAAGTCCGAACGGGTCTACGTCCTGGAGGTCAACCCCCGGGCCAGCCGCACCGTGCCCTTCGTCAGCAAGGCGACGGGCGTGGAATGGGCCAAAGTGGCGGCGCGCGTCATGGCCGGTCGGACCCTGCGCTCCCTCAAGCTCGACCCCGCCCGCGACTACTGGCGCACCGTCCACCACTCGGTCAAGGAGGCGGTGTTCCCCTTCAACAAATTCCCGGGCGCCGACACGGTGCTGGGGCCGGAGATGAAGTCCACCGGCGAGGTCATGGGCCTGGACGCGGACTTCGGCCTGGCCTTCTCCAAGAGCCAGTTGGCGGCCAACCTCAAGTTCCCGCTCAAGGGCAACGTGTTCTTCTCGGTGAAGAACAAGGACAAGCGCCAGGGCTGCCTGGTCGCCGCCGAGCTGGAGCGTTTGGGCTTCAAGATTTACGCGACCCGCGGCACGGCGCACGCGCTCAAGACCCGCGGCATCCAGGTGGAGATCGTCAACAAAGTGGCCGAGACCCGGCCCAATATCGTCGACCTGATCAACGCCAAGGGGATCGACCTGATCATCAACACTCCCGCGGGCAAGGGCGCGCTTTCGGACGACTTCCATATCCGCCGCGCGGCTTTGTTGAACGGCGTCAGCTGCGTCACCACCTTGTCGGCGGCCTCCGAGACCGTCCACGGCATCGCCTCGCGCCAGAAGCTGGGCGTGCGGGTGAAGGCCCTGCAGGACTACCACCACGTGCCCTCCAAGGGCGCCCGGCAGGGGGCGGCCAAAAAGAAGGCCGCGTCCAAGGGCCGCCGTGTATAAGGCGGTCCGGCCGCTCCTCTTTTTGCTGCCGCCGGAGGCGGCCCATAACCTGGCGTTGCACGCCCTGCGCCTGGGTCGCCCTGTCCTGCCGCTGCTCAAGCCCTGGTTGGTGCGCGAAGATCCGCGCCAAGCGGTGGAATGCTGCGGTTTGCGTTTTCCCAACCGCGTGGGCCTGGGCGCGGGCTGCGACAAGGCGGCCGAGGCCCTGGATTCCTGGCAGTTTCTCGGTTTTGGGCACATCGAACTGGGCACGGTCACGGCCCTGGCCCAGCCCGGCAACCCCAAACCGCGCGCGTTCCGCTATCCCAAGAACAAGGCGCTGATCAACCGTTTCGGCTTCAACAATCCCGGAGCCGAGGCCTTCGCGCGGCGTCTGGAACGGTACCGCGCCGCGGGCCGCTGGCCCAAGCATCCGGTGGGGATCAATCTGGGCAAGAGCAAGGTCACGCCCTTGGAGGAGGCCGAAGGCGACTACCTCCGCTCGCTCGCCTTGGTGGCGCCTTACGCCGATTACATCGCCGTCAACGTCAGTTCGCCGAACACTCCGGGCTTGCGCAGCCTCCAGGAAGCGGAGAGCATCCGTTCCCTGGCCTGCGCGCTCAAGACCGCTTTGAAGGCGCGGCCCGAAGGCCCCAAGCCCCTGTTCGTCAAGTTGGCGCCGGACTTGGACTTGGGCGCATTGTTGGCTGCCGCCGACGCCGCCTTGGAAGGCGGCGCCGATGGGTTGATCCTCACCAACACCACGCTGTCGCGGGAAGGGATTTCCCCGGAATATCGCCCCGAATCCCAGGGCGGCTTGTCCGGTCTGCCTTTGCGGGAAAAAGCGGACGCCTGCCTGGAGGCGGTGGCCCGGCACACCCATGGCCGCGTGCCCTTGATCGGCGTGGGCGGAATTTTCACGGCGGAAGACGCCAAGGCGAAAATCGAGCGTGGGGCAACGCTGGTGCAGGTTTATACCGGTTTCATTTACGAAGGGCCGCAGATGCCTTCTGAAATGACCAAAAAATTAGGCGAAATCCTTTTTTTTGACAAAACAGGTCCCCAAAAGGCCTAAAATACTTTTGACCGTTCCAAAGTTTATTTGTTAGACTTCTAAAGTTTTCGGGCGTCTCGTAAAAGGAGCATTTTTATGTTCAGAAACGCTGTTTTGCTAATGACCCTGTTCTTGGCCTCTTTGGCGTGGACCGGGGGAGCGTACGCGGCGGATCCTGCGCTTGCGAATCAGTGGATCACCTACGGGCAGAAGTTGTACGCGGCCCAGCAGTACGATCAGGCCATCAAGGCCTTTTCGACCGCGGCGCGCGCCAACGGATCGGATCCCAAGGCCTGGTCCGGCCTCGGCAATTCGCTCTACGCCAAAAAAGATTACAAGAACGCTCTGACCTACTATAAATACGCCCTGCAGCTCGATCCCAAGAACGCGGCGCTGGCCACTTTTGTTCAGCGGCTGGAGGGAGCGGTGGCCCAGAATGGCGCGGCGCCCCAAAGCGACCCGACGACGATGGGCAACCAGTACTACAAGGCGGGCCAGTACGACAACGCCATTGTGCAGTACAAGACGGCGGTCGCGGCCAATCCGAACAACGCCAAGGCCTACCAAGGCCTGGGCAATTGCTACTACGCCAAGCAGGACAAGCCCGACGCGGTCGCGGCCTACAAGCATGCCCTGCAGGCCGATCCCAGCAACACGCAGCAGTTGAAGGCCTTTTTGGCCCGGTATTCCCCCGCGGACGCCCAGGCTTCGGGTGTGCAGGTGGCCAGCCAGCCCGGCGATTGGACCCAACCGCTATGGCGTTCGGCCATCCTCCCCGGCTGGGGCCAGTTCTACAACGGCGAGCGCACCAAGGGCTGGATCATCGGCGGCCTGACCATCGCGGCCTTGCTCGGCACGGTCACGACCTACACCATCGGCGATTCGGCGCGTTCGGCCTACCGGAGCGCCGGCGCCGGCACCTCGCAGAGCACCTTCGATTCCGACTACAACACCTGGAACACGATGGCGACCTACAACCACGTGTTCTGCATCACCTTCCTGGCGTTGTACATCTTCAACCTTGTGGACGCCGCCAAGGACGCCCCCGCCACACAAGCGGTGGGTCTCCTGGACGATGGCACCCAGCCGCCCTTGCAGTTGGGCCTGCTGGACAATAACGGAACCTGGGGCGCAAAAGTACGCGTCCTGCAATTTTAAGGCTCAGCGCGAAACAAACGGGCGCGGAACACATCTAAAGATCCTGGGTGGACATAGCGCCCACCCAGGCTTCGAGGGCTGATATGAACAAAAACATCATCAAGACCATCGCGGCGGTCTGTCTGCTGGCCGGATTCGGCATGGCGTCGATCGCCCGCGCGGACATCAAGTTCCTTTGGTTGGATTCGCCCAACGGGCGCACCAACGCGAACGACCCGAAGTCGCCGCTTTACAATCCGACGGCGACGCCGGTGACCCCGGGGGTGACCGTGACCGTGTCGCCGAGCACGTCGACGACCGCGACCACGCCAAGCACGACTACAACGACCACCACTACCACTACTACTACTACTACAGTGACGACCACGGTGACTCCGGGGACGAATAACTGGCCGACGATTTATGACGGTGTCAGCGCGGTGCTCACGACGACCTACGGCGCGAATTATTACACGGCGGGCGGAGTTGTCGGCGCAACCGCGGCGGGAACCGGTCCCACGGGCCAAGGCCACTACGCGGATGTGACCTTGAGCACGGCGAGTGGCGCTCCCTATGTTGCGGGCATTGTTTTTGTGAACGGTTTCTTGGCGTCCGGCGCCGCTGTCACCCAGAACGCCACGGCGTATTCGGCCTTGTCCATCTCCGTGGAAAGCGTCGGGGATTGTATGATACCGGGCGTCAACCTGGTGACCTACAACAGCGCGACCGGTGTCACGCTGAACAGCTGCGTTGTCGACGTTGAAGACTATTTCATCGGCGGTGCGCAATTTATGCACGAGGGGAACTGGTATACGGCCGTGATTCCGATCAGTGCGTTTAAGTGTACATCCGAGACCTGGACAGCACAGGCTTCCGACTTTGCGAACCTCATCGGCGTTGAAGTGCAGCCGTACAACTACGGCAATTCGGGTATTATCCCGGCTAGCGTGAGCGCCGAATTCTACGTAGACGATATCATTTTTGTGAACGCGACCAACGCGACCGCGCCGACCACTGCTGCAGCGGATGGCGTTACCTTGACTGCACTAATTTCTGATTTCGAGAACGGGACCGCGAATGATTTGGGCGGGTACTGGAGCACTAATTACGATAAGTTCGATACATCCTCGTGTGGAGCGACACTAACCGTGCCAACGGATACAAACGGGGGGTGTTCCGGTTGCGAGACGACTCCTTACTATCTTGGTGTGACAGACACGGCGGGCGCTTCCGGGAGCACGACCCCATGCCATGACGCGCACTTTTCGGGCTGGGTAGGAGCTGAGAACGGCGGCTATAACATTTGTCTACCGGCTTGTCCCTCACCAAACACTTGGACCGCATGCAGTTCTGATTTCCCGTATCTGAACATGACCACGAATTTGTTTCCTGCGACTCCGACGGCTGGCGGTTGGACGCAAGCTTACATTGATATTTCCAATAACTCTTACATTACGACTTTGCCATCCACTGGAGCCGCAGGGATTACCTGGAAAATGAAGCTCGGGCCTGATGATGGCGGTCAGACGTACAACTTCACTTATGCGACTTTCGCAACGGCTGGAACCGGTAACGTTTGGTTTGTCCAGATTCCTGCGTCCTCTTTGAGCGCTTCGGAGTGGACGCAGTTTGCCGTGGACTTCCCGCCGCAAGGGAGTACTCCGGTCTTGGGTGGATCCTCAAGTTCCTCAGGTTGGTGCCATGGTGATCAGGGTTCCGCTCTTGAATTGTGGTGGGGCGAAACGGAATACGCTGGATCGGTTGCTTTTGATAAAACTACGGCAGCGCAGGTCGGAGTGGCGATGCAGTTGCGGGGAACGCGCGGCGACATCTATATCGATGATGTGGCTTTTTACGGAACCGCGATCGGTGGTACGGCGGGCTACACGATGACCACCGCTGCGTCCTTCGTCAGGCCGTCGGGAGCGAGCACGGCCACAGCTACGCGTGTCACTTCGGCCACGAAAGCAGCAAACGGCAAGTAATTAAAAAAAGCGACTTAGAAGTTCTGGTTTCGAGCGGCCCGCCTGCAAAGGCGGGCCGCTTTTTTTAGGGTACGCCCAGCACGGGCGAAGACTAAGAGGTGGAAGTCCTCTGCGGACTTATGTTTCGGGAACCGCTAGCCGACCGCAAGGGTGTCCCTGGCAACGGGGAATCTGAAGGAAGCGGAACGCAAAATCCCGGGCCGACGAACAGAAACCGGATACAAGGCGGAGCGTCTTGGACGAGAGGGCTGAATTTGGCAAAGTCCGGAGAAATCCGAAAAGGAGCGACGTAAATCCGGAGGCCGCAAGGGTGGAAAGCCTACGTCCCTATCTGGGGAGATTCCGACTCACGCCTAAATGGGCGACAAGACCATCAGACGCGGAGCGGAAAGTCAGCAGACGCCATACTAGGCGCGAGAACACGAGCCGGAAATGAAATCCGGAGGGACTCACCCAGCCGAAGGGAGGAACCAAAGAAGGGAAAAGACCGTTGGACTCATGAGTGAAAGCGAAAGAAGCCTCCGGAAAACGGCTGGCTCCCCAGGACGCATAGGGGTGGAACACCGAAGGGGCCTGGAAGCGTCGAACCGCAAAGGGCGTCCAAGAGGAAACCGGACCCAACCGAGACGCATCTGATGGAGCAATGCGTCGAACCGAAGAACGCCGCCGAGGCATAAAAAAGGGTGGCGGGAAACAAAGGCTCCCTGGGTAGGATGAGCGTGGAAAGGGTAACAGAAGCTCTGCGGTTGAACGAGCCGAAGATACTTAAGGAACCGTCTTTGGACACTTTGTAAAATAAAACCAAAGTTGCCCATTAGCGCCTGCGGGCAAAGCGCATCCCATAAGCCATCGTAATACCGCCTGACTTCGATGTTACCGTAAAAAAGTTCCCGCAAAAAACTTAAACGCCGGACGTGCGGCGTAAACCAATAGCGTTGATTCCTTTCGGCCAGTTGGAATTTGCATTTTCTTTAGAAAATAAACGGACCGATTCCGAACGGCTTCCTGCCGTCCTTGTACCTTACCGCACGCAGGCAACTCTGAGCCAATAGGATCCTGACGCACCGTTTGAGGAAGATGCGCGCACGGACACAAGGTATACGCCCGATGCGCAACGCCCGCCGGTAACGTTGATGCCGTCCCAAGTGACAATGTGGACTCCTTCCGGAAAATGTTCGGACAGGTGCCGAATGGGTTCCCCGGCAACGGTATAGAATGTCAATGTGACATCGGCCTCCGAGCCCAATATAAACGCAATGGAAACCCGATCTCCGAAGGGGTTCGGATAAACACCATCGCCTTGAAGCAGATCCCCGTTGGGTAATAAAGATTTCATCGAAGGGGTCGCGGTTGGACTCGGAGTATTCGTGAAATTTGGTGTTTGGGTAACCGTTTGGGAAAAAGTAACGGTGGGTGAAGCAATTACAGTCTGAGTTGCAGTGGGATTTGGAAGTAAAAGTGAGATTTTTGAAACGAACGCACTCTGAGGTAGATATCCAGTTCCAACCTCGAAGTTTTGGAGATCGTGAATAAGAGGTAGTCCTGCGAAGGATTGGGATCGACCTGTGACGAGTATGTCTCCGCTCCCATCAGCGCTAATGCCCAAAATTTGGTCTCCTTCGTAAAAGTAGTAACTTGCGATTATACCTGCAGAAATCGTTTCGGTACTTCCGCGACCTCCAAAATAAGTTCCGAAAAGTAGGGAACCTGTGTTTGAATCCAATTCCTGAATATAGCCGTCGCTTGCGTCGGAATTGATACACGAAGGACAAAGGCTACAGGCAAGGCATGTGCTTTGCAAAGGGTTGAAAAGGGCAAGTTGTTCGGAAGTAGTATATCCCCCAAAACAAGCATTACCGGAAGAATCTACGGCAACGCCAGTGCCGATGCTGCCTAACCCAACCGCCGAAGTTCCACCGAGATAGGTCGAATAAAAGATGGTAGAAAATTTGGGGGAAAGGCGTGCCGCGAAGGCGGAGTGAATGGGAGTGGGGCTACTTTGGATCGCCTGAACCAAAGGAAGATCGGTACCATCGTTCATTCCCGTAATAACCAAGGCTCCGGAAGCATCAATAGCAATCCCTTGGATGCTTCCACTGCCAAAAGACGTTGAAAAAATCGGAGAACTACCGTCAGGAGGCAGTTCAGCCAGTAATGAGGGGTCGCCGGAGCTTAGGTTCCAGAGAGGATTTATAGGAAGTGCCCGACCACTTCCCCCAAAATAGATATTACCGGTGGAGTCCAAGGTAACGCAATTAGCTGCATTTACTTTTGCAAGCCCGTAAAATGTGGAAAAGATCAAGGAACGGCCGTCCGCTGAAATTTTAGTAATAAAAGCGTCATTCGTTCCCGCATTCCAAGTTACGCATCGCGCGCAAGTGGCTTGAAATGCGTTAACGGTAGGAAAGTCCGGGGAAGCCGCCTGGCCCACGACGACAGCTTCACCCACATTGTCCACCGTTATCCCATTGGCGACATCTCCGGATTCATCATCCGCGACGGGAAGGCCGTGATTGGAACTGCCGCCTAAGTAAGTGGAATAAATCAACGATTTCCCGAGGGAATCCAATTTAAAGACGATGGGATTGTAACCAAAGTGGTTGCAGGGGCCGCAGGTAGGTTGAAAAGCGTTCACCAGAGGAAAATCCGGATCAGTGGTGACCCCGGTGATATAGGCGTTTTCAGCGCTGTCGATGGCGATCGCGTTCCCGAAACTGATGTCTGAACCGGCCAGAAACCCAGTGGTGTCGTCCCCACCGACGTAGGTCGAATAAAGCAAAGTCTGGCCGTCCGGAGAAAGTTTGCTGACAAAGATTTCTTGGCCTTCCGTTTTGGATGGGTCCAAGGCTCCGGAGGTAACCGGGAAGGCGGAAGAATCGGTTTCACCCGTGATATAGGCGTTTCCGGAGCTATCCGAAGTGATCGCGTTCCCTTGATCTGCGTTTCCAAAGTAAGTGGAATAAACAAAAGCCGGATCGATCACCAGCGGCAGCGTAGGGTCGTAAGAACCCAAAACAAGGCCCAGACGAGTTGCTCCTTGGACGATCCAGCGCACAGAAACGTTTTGGCGGCCCAGGGTCGTAGGTTGGTAGGCGACCGGCGCTTGAAGCGAAAAGAACCGTTCATCGCCGATTTCAAGAGCGGCATTGCCGCTGGAGTCCAGACGAACGCTGCGGGCGCCTTCGATTCCGAGCTGCAAGCGGCTTGGGGCGCTTCCGGGAGCGAGGTTCCAGTCGCATTCAAGCCGGTCCCCGCCGCAATCGTAATAGACAAGATCCATTCCCGGATAAAGCGCCCTAAGCCGAACTCGCGCGTAATGGGGAACGTTCCGAATCCAGTGTTCCGGGTTACGTCCCTTAAAATAATGGCTAACGCCCGGAAAGGGAGCTTCCCCGGAAATCACCGGATCGGACTGAGCACCGAGCCAGCGAAGGCGAAGCACGGCACCCGGGCCTCGCTGCGAAAAATGGCTTCCTTGAGTGCTGGAGCCTGCGGTGCTGCTTTGTCCTAAAGCTGGGCCCCGAAATTTTAAGACTGCCTCCGGACCCGAAATAAAAAGTTGAAAACCAGGATTTCTGGAAAAAAACTGAACTTTTTTATCAGTTTGTCCTAGATTTGATTCGAAAATTAGAGGAATCGATCCATAAGATCCTATTATTTCTGAATGCAAACGTAAGGATACTGAAAAACACAATAGACATGAAAAAAAAGATGTTAAAGCTGTAGAACGCCTGCAATTTTTTAACAACGTTTCCCCCTCTACCTTTATCTAAAATTAATTTGATTGATTAAAAAATCACTACTGTCCCGCTGTTGAACTTTTCGGAACAGAAAAAGCCTTCTAGCGGAAGGGGAAATCCGGAGAAACAGGCGTAATCGATTCGAAGTTGAGTTTATCCTGGTGGCCACCTTTTCGCCTGGA
>Ga0326728_10001914_pt1 | contig 71269 bp, 68 predicted proteins | sample MB3enrmetagenome_FD_207602 | JGI IMG/M metagenome (GOLD analysis project Ga0326728, IMG submission 207602) | Lab enriched peat soil microbial communities from McLean, Ithaca, NY, United States - MB31MN | ecosystem: Environmental > Terrestrial > Soil > Wetlands > Peat | place: USA: New York... | reverse complement strand
CCCTCAACCTCCTCAGACGAGCCCCTGGCAAGAACTCGTTGCGCGGCAGGCGCAAGGCGGCCGGGTGGGATGACGACTTTCTTGCAAGCCTCATCACCGGGTGAAAAGGTTCACCCGATTCCCCTGACGCCAATCTGGTCTGGCCGAACGTCAAATGGGTCAAAGTCCAGCGGTATTGGTTCGCTTACACCACGGACCGCGAACCGGTTATCTTCAACATCCTATGGGACTCGGCCGACATTCCCGGGCGTGCCCTCCCGCCGGGTTGAGCGAACGTTTGATCAAGCTGATCTTGTCGATCTACCTGGTTCGAGGGCATCGCCGCTCGAAATCTAGTCTGACAAAAACGGCCAGGATTGTCGGTATTCGATAACCCATCTGTCGCCATCGGCAAGGCCCGCGGGCGAGGAGTCACTCGCTGAAGTTCCCAAGCCTATCAATGCTGAACTTGGGGAGGCCTTCAACGAGGCGTTTGTTGAGACCTACGGGCTAATCCTTGCGGATGACCGCCCCTTGAACGATGTCGGATGCGTCCTTATCCCGGATGAGTTCGGGTGGAGGTATGCCCGTCATACGTGCGTAAGGACTGAAAGCCCATGGCCAAGACGGCCAAACCTAAGCCGGACGAGCCGGAACCAATAAGTCTGGTGTATGCTGCCTGGTCGGAAATATCATCGCACGGTGGGCGGCATGAGCCAGTCTCTGAGGGAACGCTACGACGAGCGGATCGCGGGTGTGCTGTCCTGCTACGACCGGGTTGTGATCACCGGGACGGTGCCGGTGATCTGCTACGCCGAGGGGATAACGCGGTTTCTGCATGCCCGAGGTATCCGCATTTTCGACTTCCCTCATTTCGCGCAGACGCTTCGCGACGATGTGCGGGACCGCGCGGCATCGCTGGCCGCCGAGGCCGGGGTGCGCATCGAGCACATCGCCAGGAGCCACGTTCGCAAGGAGGCCGTCGTCGCGCGGGTTCTGGCGGAACGCGGCGATCATCCGGGGCTGGTGCATATCCTCTCGGCCATGGAGGCTTGCGACAGCTATCGGCCCTGGCATGACAAGGCGACCGGCAGGACGTTCGTGCGGCCCGACAGCGGCAAATGCCTGCACTACTATTTCTACTTCATGGACGCCGAACTGGGCCTGATCTACCTGCGGGTGCCGACCCGGGTGCCGTTCCGCCTGCAATTCTACTGCAACGGGCATGGCTGGCTGGCACGCGCGATGGCGGCGGAAGGCATCGGCTATACCATGGCCGACAACAGCTTTATCCGGATCGACGACTGGCAGCGTGCGCAGGCGTTGGCCGATGCCTTGTCGCCGGACCTGTTACACCGCATCCTGGATGGCTATGCCGAGTTGTGCTGCCCGGTGTCCGGCGTGTTCGGGCAGAGCTACCACTGGAGCCTGATGCAGGTGGAATACGCCACCGACCTGGCGTTCCGTTCCACCGCGACGCTCGGGCCGCTCTATGAGCAACTGATCCGCGAAACCGTGCTGAGCGTGAAGGCCGAGCAGGTCGCCAGCTTCCTCGGCCGTCACATCACGCCGCAACTGGCGCAGGAGATCGGCTCGCAGTTCTCCACTCGGATCGAAGGCGCCTGCGTGAAGCACCGCTTCGACAAATCCTCGATCAAGATGTATGACAAGGCCGGCATCGTGCTGCGTATCGAGACCACGACCAACGACGTCTCCTTTTTCAAGCACCATCGCAAGGTGGAACACCGAAACGGGCCGCCGACCCGCGAACTGGCATGCGTCAAGAAGAGTATCTACCGCCTGGTCGACCTGCGTGAGATCCTGCTGGGTTGCAACCGCCGCTATCTCGCTCACCTGTCCGCGCTGGATGACTTCTCCGCCGGGGTTCGCGCGCTTGGCCGCCTGACCAGGCCACACACCGCCGGCGGCAAGTCCGTGAGGGGGATTAACTTCTTCGCGCCGGCCGACAAAGATCTGTTGCAGGCATTGCAAAACCCGCGGGTCAACATCGCCGGCGTCCGCCGGGCCGATCTGTTCGCGGACCTCGGAGAAACCTTCTCGCCGGCCCAACTCTCGCGGCAACTGCGGCGGCTGATGGACATCGGGGTGATCAAGCGGGTTGTCCGCACATACCGCTACTATCTGACCAAGGCCGGACGGGCGGCGACCGCAGCCGCGGCACGCCTGACGGAGGCCACCATCATTCCGGCTTTGATTTAATGGGATTTTTTGATGCACGAAGTGTCAAGAGTTGAGCGGTAAGGGACTAAGGCGAACATCGTCCAGACTGCTCAGGAAACCATGTATTTGGCTGGTAACATCCATGCCATGCTGCAAATGGAAACCAACGACGTACCGCACACTGCCGCCGCGCAGCTATTCCGAGCCAACAACATACCACTCACCGACGAACAATATCGCGTCGTCGCAAACGCGCTCCCGGTCCTTCAAAGCGGTCGCCTCCCACACAAGCAGGTTGCCGCGCTGATTGCTGGCCAAAAGCAACTCTCTGACGCGTTTGCGGCCTTAATACCTCAGACCTAATGGCCAAGCGGCCCTCGGCGTTCCAGCGAGCGCCGAGGGCCGAATTGGGATCAACCAAATCAAAACCTGTCTCCAGTGGCTTCGTCTAAATGGCGAAGCCAACCCATATCAGGAGTTTGCGCCCGACTTCCATCGATCGATGGCGGAGTCACCCCGACTCGAAGACGCTTCCTGTTGACGCCCCGCCCCCGTTGCTGCAACGAAGCGGCGTGTTCTACCGGCAGAAACATCTCCTGGCGATCGAAGGGCTGGAACCGCCCGCGATCAGCCAATTGCTCGACCTCGCGGAGAGCTATGTCCTGCTCAACCGCTCCGGCAAGACCCAGCGCGACCTGCTGCGCGGCCGCACCCTGATCAACCTGTTCTTCGAGGACAGCACACGCACCCGAACCAGCTTCGAACTCGCCGGCAAGCGGCTCGGGGCGGACGTGATCAACATGGCGGTGTCATCATCCTCGGTGAACAAGGGCGAGACCTTGATCGACACCGCCGCCACGCTCAACGCCATGCATTGCGATCTGCTGGTGGTGCGGCACGACCAGTCCGGCGCGCCTAACCTGCTGGCGCAGATTGTGGATGCGGCGGTGATCAATGCCGGCGACGGCACCCGCGAGCACCCCACACAGGCGCTGCTCGACGCGCTGACGATCAAGCGGCGCAAGGGGCGCATCGCCGGCCTGACGGTGGCGATCTGCGGCGACATCGCGCATTCCAGGGTCGCCCGCTCCAACATCCATCTGCTGACCACCATGGGCTGCCAGGTCCGCGTTGTCGGCCCGCCCACCCTGATCCCGGCGGAGATCGCCGATCTGGGTGTCACGGTGTTCCACGAGATGGCCGAGGGCCTCGCCGGAGTCGACGTCGTCATGATGCTGCGCTTGCAGCGGGAGCGCATGTCGCGCGGCCTGGTGCCCAGCGCGCGCGAGTATTTCCGCTTCTACGGCCTTGACCAGGCGAAACTGGCCTACGCCAAACGCGACGCCATCGTCATGCATCCCGGGCCGATGAACCGCGGCGTCGAGATCGACAGCGCCGTGGCCGACGACGCGCTGCATAGCGTGATCAAGGAGCAGGTCGAGATGGGTGTGGCCGTCCGCATGGCGGTGCTGGACATCCTGTCGCAGGGGCACGGGCGGAATGAACCCTGACACGCTGTTCTCCGGAGTCCGCATCATCGGCTACGGAGTCGATGTGGTTGGCGACCTGCTGGTGCGCGACGGGCTGATCGCTGATTTCGGCGCCTCGCTCGGCCGCCCGGACGGAGCGACGTTGATCGAGGCGGACACCGCCATCCTCTGCCCGGGCCTGGTCGATATGCGCGTGGCGCTGGGCGAGCCGGGCGCGGAATACCGTGAGACGATCGCGTCGGCCGCCATCGCCGCGGCGGCGGGCGGAATCACCACCCTGGCTGCCCTGCCCGACACCCAGCCGGCGATCGACGATCCGGCGCTGGTGCAGTGGCTGCGCAGCAAGGGCGAGGCGACCGGCAGCCTGACAATCCTGCCCTACGGCGCGGTGACCAAAGGCTGCCGCGGCGAGGAACTCGCCGAGTTCGGCCTGTTGCGCGAAGCCGGCGCGGTCGCCTTCACCGACGGCCTCAAGCCGGTGGCGTCGGCCCGGCTGATGCGGCTGGCGCTGTCCTATGCGCGCGGCTTCAACGCTCGGATCGTGCAGCATCCGGAAGACCCGTCGCTCGCCGCAGGGGGCGCCGCGACGGAAAGCGAAATGGCAACCCGGCTCGGCCTGCCGGGCATCCCGGCCGCGGCGGAAGCGCTGATGGTCGCGCGTGACATCAGGCTGGCGGAGCTGACCGGCGGGGCGGTGCATTTCGCGCATGTCTCGACGGGCGAGGCGCTGGGGCTGATCCGCCAGGCCAAGGCGGCGGGCCTGCGCGTCACCTGCGATACCGCGCCGCCGTATTTCGACCTGAACGAGACCTCCATCGGCGACTTCCGCAGCTACGCCAAGCTCTCCCCGCCCCTGCGCAAGGAAGCCGATCGGCGGGCGGTGGTGGCGGGGCTGGTGGATGGGACGGTGGATGCGGTGGCGTCGGACCATCAGCCGCGCGACGTGGACGACAAGCGGTTGCCGTTCGCACTGGCCTCGGCCGGCGGGTCCGGCCTGGCGACGCTGCTGGCGGTGACGTTGGCACAGGTGCATAATGGATCACTGGCGCTGGCCGCGGCGATCGATCTGCTGACGGCGCAACCGGCGGCGCTGCTGGGCATCGAGGCGGGCCGCATCACCCGCGGCGCGCCGGCCGATTTGTGCCTGTTCGATGCCGATCGGATCTGGAAAGTGGATGCCGGCAAGCTGCCGGGCAAGGCGCAGAATACCCCCTTCGACGGCCGCGCGCTGGAAGGCGTCGTGCTCGGGACCTGGAAGCGGGGAACCCGGGTTTTCGGGTGATCCGATGCCTTGGATCGCCAAAGCGATGTGCCTATGCGGGATGGCGGCCGGGCTGTTCGGCTGCGGCGATCCGGCGGGGCAATCCTGCCCGCCCGGCTACGGGCGGCCAATGCTGCTGTTCGAGCTTTTCTTCGGTAAGGCGATCCGGGGACGCGCCGATCTGACGGAGCCGGAATGGATTCAGTTTCTTGACGACACGGTCGCCGTCAATCTGCCTCGGGGTTTTACGCTGTTCGATGCGGCTGGCGGATGGATGGATCCGGTGACGCACAGGACGACCCGGGAAGCGACGAAGGTGCTTCTGGCCGCCCTGCCCGACACGCCCGCCAGTCTTGAGGCGGTCAATCGGGTCCGCTCGGCGTACCAGGTCCGGTTCCGGCAGCAGCTCGTCGGGATGACCGTCGAGCACGCCTGCGACTCGTTCTGATCCCAGCCCGCCGTGACCGCGGCTACGCGGGCGTCAGTCCCGGAACAGCGCCTCGATCGCCGCCGGGTCGACGTCTTCGATTCGCGCCGGCTGCCAGCGCGGTTGGCGATCCTTGTCCACCACCATGGCGCGCACGCCTTCGGTAAAGTCAGGATGCGCCATGACGCTGCGGGTCATCGCGAACTCGGCGTCCAGCGCCCGCTGCAAGGTCAGATCGCGGCCGCGCCGCAGCGCCTGCAGCGTCCAGTGCAGGGCGGAGGGCGAGGCGGCGCCCAGGGCCCGTAGCGCCGCACGCGCCCAATCGGCGTCCTCGGCACGCAGCCGCGCGACGATCGCGGACACCGTATCGGCGGAGAAGCAATGGTCGATCGCCGCGCGGTGCGGCGCCAGGGAAAACCCGGGCAGCGTTTCATCGAACGCCGCCAGCGCGGCCACCCCGTCTCGGGCCAGCGCCGCGGACAGCTCGTCCAGCCGTGCGCGCGGGGTGAAATGCGTGGCGAAACCGGCATGCACGGCATCCGCTCCGGTCATCCGCGTGCCGGTGAGGCCGAGCCAGGTGCCGAGTTCGCCCGGCAGGCGGGGCAGAAAGAACGTGGCGCCGATATCCGGGAAGAAGCCTATGGCGGTCTCCGGCATGGCGAAGGCGGCCTGTTCGGTCGCAACGCGATAAGGCGCATGCACCGACAGGCCGATGCCGCCGCCCATGCACAACCCGTCGACCAGCGCGACATAGGGTTTCGGGTATGTCGCGATCAGCAGGTTCAGCGCGTATTCCTCGGAGAAAAAGCTGTCCACGAAGGCCTGATCGCCGGACACCCGGGCGTCGCGCAGGGCGCGGATGTCGCCGCCGGCGCAGAAGGCCCGATCGCCCGCGCCGGCGATGACCACCGCATGCACGTGCGGGTCGTCCGCCCACGCACGCAGGACCCGGGTGCACTCGCGGATCATCGGCAAAGTGAGCGCGTTCAGCGCCTTCGGCCGGTTGAGCAGGATTCGGCCGATGCGCCCGTCACGGCCGATAATAAGGCTGTCGTCGGATGTCATGTGGCGGTTTCTCCCGCGGTGCGTGGTAACCGAGGCGTCCGCGGTTGCCAAGGCGGCCCGCCCCGCCCGAACCCACCGGACCGGCGGCCGAAACGATGCATGGCGTATGAGGCCTGGCGCCTAGCCCGCGACGGAAACCGGACCGGGATCGTCGGGGGGATTGAGCACCTGGACGGTGGCATCGTCCAAAACCCGGCAAACCCGGGTACCGAACTCCGGGTGCTCCACCTGAACGGCTTGCCGCCAGCCGATTTTTTTGCAGGTCCATCCGGCTGCCGGGGCGAAGGCTCCCATCACGGCACGGACGGCATCGAAATCGGTCATGGCCACACCGGGAATGTCTCGCTTGCTGTAAAACCGATCGTGAGGTTATGCCGGACGCGGTCGATTTCCGTTGATATGAATCAATGTGCCGGTCCGGGCGCGACGTGTTAGCCCGGTCAGTAGCCTCTAATGCACGAGACAGGCTGAAGCCTGGCAGCGCGTTTGAGCAACCCGGTGCGGCAGCACGGGCGGGGCATAGTGCTCGCCGGCATAGATCACGGTCACGATGCCGTCCTCGGAAACGCGGCAGACCCGCATCCCATACTCCGCATGTTCAATTCGGATTGCCTGGCGCCAGCCGACTTTGGTGCAGGTCCATCCGTCAGACGGAGGAAAGACTGCCAGGACGGCGCGGATTGCGTTGAAGTCTGTCATGGCGACACCCGGCATTTTTCGATCACGATAACGTATCCTGTGGTGTGGAATCTTAGCAGATCGATCCGTGTATAGATTTTTACCAAAGCTTTCGCAAACACTGACAACGCAGGGACGCTCTGCGTCCATTCGTGTTTACAAACCTTGACACCCCGGGAAAGGCAGGCGTTCGGGTCGCCGGACTGCCGGATGACGGGCCCAGTGGCCGTTAAAGCCGCGGACGCGCCGCAATCAAACCGGCGCATGCGCACCAGCCATGCGGATCGGGAGCGTCTCGCCATCCATGCCGGAAGCACCGTTATCGTCCGGCCTGTCGGGGCGACCCGCAGCGCCACGTGCGGCGATAGGTGGCCCGGACAAGCAGGCCATGACGAGTGGGAGAATGCCATGCTTCGCCGGCCCCCGCATCCTGATGGACATGCGGATAGGACGGGCCATGACGTCAGCGAAGGCGCGGCCCGATCCGATCATTTTTAGGCGTCACCTAGCGGGTAACCGCCCCGCCGACAGCCCCGATGCCGCCGCCGATAAGCGCCCCGGTCGCGGGCTTGCCGCCGGTCAGGGCCGATACGCCGGCCCCGGCCCCCGCGCCCATCAGGCCGCCGGTCACCGCCCGCGTGCCGGGCGAGCTGCCGCATCCGCTCAAGGCCAGACCAGCAACCAAAAACAGGACGTAAGATGATGCTTGCATGAAATCCTCCCCGCGACCCGCGCCGATCGGCGTCCGCGAAGTCATTGAAACGATGGCGAAAACCGGGAGTTTTCGAGGCGGTCGATCAACGGATTGTCAACAAACTCTTGTGAACCCGGCACGCCGGGGCTAAAGCGCACCGCCCCCCGGCTTCCCCCGCGCTATCACCACAAAGGCCTTTCTGATGTTCCCACGCATGCTCGGCTTTATGTCAGCCGACATGGCCATCGATCTTGGCACCGCCAATACCCTCGTTTACGTCAAAGGGCGCGGCATTGTCCTGGCAGAGCCCAGCGTCGTCGCCATCGCCGATGTTCGCGGCAAGAAGCAGGTGGTCGCAGTGGGCGAGGAAGCCAAGATGATGCTCGGCCGCACCCCCGGCTACATCACCGCCAGCCGCCCGCTGCGCGACGGGGTGATCGCCGACTTCGAAGTCGCCGAGGAGATGATCAAGCACTTCATCCGCAAGGTGCACAACCGCCGCCGCTTCGCCTCGCCGCTGATCATCATCTGCGTCCCATCCGGCTCCACCGCGGTAGAGCGCCGGGCGATCCAGGAAAGTGCGGAAAGCGCCGGCGCCCGCCGCGTGCAACTGATCGAGGAACCGATGGCCGCGGCCATCGGCGCCGGCCTGCCGGTGACCGAGCCGTCCGGATCGATGGTTGTCGATATCGGCGGCGGCACCACCGAGGTCGCGGTGATCTCGCTCGGCGGCATCGTCTATTCGCGCAGCGTGCGCGTCGGCGGCGACAAGATGGACGAGGGCATCATCAGCTACATCCGCCGCAACCATAACCTGCTTATCGGCGAGTCCTCGGCCGAACGCATCAAGATGGATATCGGCGCCGCCTGGATCGATCCCGGCGACGACGGCCCGTATCGGGAGGTGCGCGGCCGCGACCTGATGAACGGCGTGCCGAAGGAGGTCCTGGTCAGCCAGCGGCAGATCGCCGAAAGCCTGGCCGAGCCGGTGTCGGCGATCGTCGAGGCGGTGAAGGTGGCGCTGGAAAACACGCCGCCGGAACTGGCTGCCGACATCGTCGACAAGGGCATTGTGCTGACCGGCGGCGGCGCCTTGCTGTACCGGCTGGACCAGGTGCTGCGTGAGGCCACCGGGCTGGCGGTGGTGATCGCGGAAAACCCTCTGCAATGTGTGGCATTGGGCACCGGACGTGCGCTAGAAGAACGGAAGCGCTTGAGTAACGTGCTGACCAGCATGTACTGAGTCGCGGGTTCCCGTCGTCATGGCCCGGCTTGTCCGGGCCACCTATGGCCGCACCGTGCTGGCATAGGTGGCCCGGATAAGCCGGGCCATGACGAGCGCGGTTTAGAAGCTCTCCGGCTGAAGGTGCCCATGATCCGGCTTTCGATTCAGGCTCGCCAGGCGCTGGCACGGCTGACCCTGCCGGTCCTGATCGTTGCGTCCTTCGCGATGATGCTGCTCGGCAAGGCCGACACCCTGGTGGCGGAGCGGGCCCGGAGCGCGCTCTCCGACGGGCTGGCGCCGATTTACGCGGCCCTGGCGCCGCCGCTGGGCCGTGTCCACGACGCCGTGACCGAGGCGGTCAACCTGTGGAACATGCGCGACGAGAATGCCCGGCTGCGCGACGAAAACGAGAAGCTGCGGCGCTGGCAGACCATCGCTCTGGCGCTGGACGCCGAAAACCAAAGGCTGAAGGCCAGCCTGCACTGGATCCCCGATCCCGACGCCTCGTTCGTCACCGCGCGGGTCGTCGCCGATGCGGGCGGCGTCTATGCCAAGGCGGTGCTGCTCTCCGTCGGGCCGAACCACGGGATCCGCAAGGGCGAAATCGCGGTGGACGAACGCGGCCTGGTGGGCCGGGTCACCGAGGTCGGCAGTCGGACCGCGCGCGTGCTGCTGATCACCGACCTGAACAGCCGCATTCCCGTCACTCTGGAAACCTCCCGCGCGCATGCCATTCTGATCGGCACCAACGGTCCCCGCCCGCGGTTGCTGTACTGGCCGGAAGGCGTGGTGCCGCAGGAAGGCGAAAGGATCGTCACCTCCGCCGAGGCCAACGCCTTCCCTGCCAACCTGCCCATCGGCGCCGTGCACTACACCAGCAACGGCGCGCCGGAGGTCGAGCCTGCGGCGATGCTGCATAAGCTGGAGGTCGTCCGCATCTTCGACTACGGCCTGACCGGAGTCACCGCGCCCGAGCCCGCGGCCCGAGCCACCCCGGGGCGTCATTGATGAGGTCCGGCGAAGAGAGGAGCGTGGTTGCGTCCCTTCCCCGTCATGGCGGGCGCAGGCCCGCTATCCACGCCTTTGCCGACAGGAGCATCGCAAGGCGTGGATGGTCCGCCTCCGCGGACCATGACGCGGAGAGGACCCGGTTGAGCTCTATGTTTCGCAGCTTGGCCTGACATGGCCTATATAGATCGCCGCCCGGGCATTAGGCCGCGGCCAACGATGGGGCGGCGGCTGGATATCGCCGCGCGGGCCGGGTTTCCCGCCTGTATGACCATCCTGCTGATGCTGCTGACCGAAGCGCCCCTGGGGATGGCCGAACAGGCCACCTTGCTGCCGGCCGTGGCATTCTGTTGCGTCTGGTTCTGGTCGCTGTTCCGGCCGGAGACATTTCCCCCGCCGCTGGTCTTTGTCATCGGGTTGCTGCTGGACCTGCTCGGCTACCTGCCGCTCGGCACCGGCGTGTTCACACTGCTCTGCATGCACGGGGTGGCGCTGGCGTTGCGGCGCGGCCTGGCGCTGCGCGGCTTCGTCCGGGTCTGGCTGGTATTCGCGCTGGCCGCTTCCGCCGCCTCGCTGACGATCTGGCTGCTGGTCATGCTGCTGGATTTTCGCTTCCTCTCGCCCCGCCCGGCAATCTTCATGGCGGTGCTCAGCATCGCGATCTATCCCGCGCTCGCCGTGCCGTTCGCCGCCGCGCACCGGTCGGTGGCCAACCCGGAGGACGCCTGAGCATGCGCCGCGATGCCGAACGCACCGGCGTCTTCACGAGGCGCGCCCTGCTGCTGATGGGCGGCCAGGTGGCGGTGCTCGGCGCCCTCTCGGCGCGGCTGTACCAGGTCCAGGTGGAGGACGGCGCGCGCTACACCACCCTGGCGAACGAGAACCGCATCAGTGCCCGCATGATCGCCCCGCCGCGCGGGCGCATCCTCGACCGCTTCGGCACGGTCATCGCCGGCAGCAGCACCAACTGGCGCGCCGTGCTGGTGGCCGAACAGGCCAACAACGTCCCGGCGACCCTGGACGCTTTCTCCGCCTTGCTGCCGCTGAGCGAATACGAACGCGCCCGCATCGACCGCGAGCTGCACCGCAAGCGCAAATTCATCCCGGTGCTGATCCGCGAATTCCTGACCTGGGACGAGATGGCGGCGATCGAGGTCAATGCCCCGGACCTCCCGGGCATCGTTGTCGATGCCGGCACCAGCCGCGAATACCCGTTCGGCGACAAGCTGGCGCACATCGTCGGCTACGTCGCCCCGCCGAACGAGTCCGACGTGGCCGATGACCCGCTGCTTGGCCTGCCCGGCCTGCGCCTCGGGCGCGCCGGGATGGAGAAATACCACGATCTCGGACTGCGCGGCCGTGCCGGATCGGTGCAACTGGAAGTCAACGCCGTCGGCCGGGTGATCCGCGAACTCGACCGCCTGGAGGGCATCCAGGGCGAGGATGTCGGGCTGACCCTCGACGCCGGAATCCAGCAGTCTGTGCTGACCACACTGGGCGACGAGAGCGCCAGCGCCGTGGTGATGGACTGCCGCAACGGCGAGGTGCTGGCGATGGCCACCAACCCGTCCTTCGATCCGTCGGTGTTCAACTCCGGCGTGTCGCAGGCGCAGTGGCTGGAATGGACCAAGGACCGCCGCACGCCGCTGATCAACAAGGCGACCTCGGGCCTGTATGCGCCGGGGTCCACCTTCAAGATGGCGGTGGCGCTGGCGGCCCTGGAGGCCGGGACGCTGTCGCCCGGCGACCATATCGGCTGCCCCGGTTACCTCGACATGGGCGACACCCGCTTCCATTGCTGGCGCAAGGGCGGCCACGGCACGCTCGACCTGCGCGGCGGGCTGAAGAACAGTTGCGACGTGTTCTTCTATGAGGTCGCGCGGCGCACCGGCATCGACCATATCGCCGCGATGGCGAACCGGCTCGGCCTGGGGGTGGAGCTTGAACTCGACCTGCCCGGCCAGCGCACCGGGCTGATCCCGACGCGAGAGTGGCGCATCGCCAAGGGGCATCCGTGGAACGTCGGCGACACCATCGTCAGCGGCATCGGCCAGGGCTACATCCAGGTGACGCCGCTGCAACTCGCGACGTACGCCTCCCGGATCGCCAGCGGGCGGATGGTGCAGCCGCATTTGACCCGCAGGCTGGCGGGCGCCTTGCAACCCGGCTCGGAACCGGACGACTGGCCGGTGCTGGGGATGCCGGAAAAGCTGCTGCACAACGTCCGGGAAGGCATGTGGGCGGTGGTGAACGAAGCGGGCGGCACGGCGCCGCTCGCCCGGCTGGCCGATCCCGGCGTGCAGTTGGCGGGCAAGACGGGTTCGGCGCAGGTGCGGCGGGTCTCGCGCGAACTGCGCGAGAGCGGCCATTTCGACAGCCAGAAACTGCCCTGGGAGTATCGCCCGCATGCGCTGTTCGTCGCCTATGCGCCCTATGACGCACCGCGCTACGCGCTGGCCGTGGTCATCGAGCACGGCAACGCCGGCGCCGCCGCCGCCGCGCCGATGGCGCACGACATCATGACCCAGGTGCTGAAGCGCGATCCGGCCAATCGCAGCGAACCGCCCTCGCCGCAGGTGGCGGAGGTACGGTCATGATGGACCGCCGGCTGTGGCGAGAGCCGTCCTTCGATTTCGTCGCCAAAGTGCTGCAGATCAACTGGATCTACGTGGTGCTCCTGTGCTGCCTGGCGGCCGTCGGCTATACCGCGCTGTACAGCGCCGCGGGCGGATCGCCTGAACCGTATGCCGCCCGCCACGCCATGCGATTCGCCTTCGGGCTGGTGATCATGCTGGCGATTGGCCTGGTCGATATCCGCATCATCCAGAAGCTGGCCTGGCCGGCCTGGCTGGGCTGCGCCGGGCTGCTGGTGCTGGTGCTGCGCATGGGCCATGTCGGCAAGGGCGCCCAGCGCTGGCTTGAAATCGGCGGCCTGCAACTTCAGCCGAGCGAGATGATGAAACTGGCGCTGGTGCTGGCGCTGGCCTCCTGGTTCCACCGCGCATCCTGGGAGCGCATGGGCAACCCGCTTTTCCTGATCCCGCCGCTGATCGCCGTGCTGATACCCGTCGGCCTGATCCTGAAGGAGCCGAATCTCGGCACCGCGGCAATCACCGCGATGCTGGGCGGCGCGATCTTCTTCGCCGCCGGGGTGCGGTGGTGGAAGTTCCTGCTGGTCGTGCTGCCGATACCGCTGTTGGGGCAGTTCGCCTATGCGCACCTGCATGACTACCAGAGGGCGCGCATCGATACCTTCATGCATCCCGAGAGCGACCCGCTGGGTGCCGGTTACAACATCATACAATCGAAGATCGCGCTGGGATCGGGCGGGATGTGGGGCAAGGGATTCCTGCAAGGCACCCAGGGCCATCTCGACTTCCTCCCGGAAAAACAAACCGACTTCATCTTCACCATGATCGGCGAGGAGTTCGGCCTGGTTGGCGGGCTCGCGGTGATGGGGCTGCTGACCCTGATCATCATCGGCGGGATGCTGATCGCGCTGCGCTGCCGCCACCAGTTCGGGCGGCTGGTGGCGCTGGGGATCGCGTGCAATTTCTTCCTGTATGTGTTCGTCAACATCGCCATGGTGATGGGGGTGATCCCCGTCGGCGGCGTGCCGCTGCCGCTGGTCTCGCATGGCGGCTCGGCGATGTTGACGGTGATGGTCGGGTTCGGCATCCTGATGTCGGTGCATGTGCATCGCGACGTCGAGTTCGCCGCGTTGCGGGACGACCGGTAACATGAACGGCCGATAAAATCGCCTCTCCGGCCGCTTGCTGTCTTGCCAACCCGGTATCACGGGGATCGGCATCCGCGCCTTGTGCCCGCGCGCACAAAGGCGTCATTCGAGGCGCAAGGAACCGATTGCGCTGACCGTCGCGCCCGATCTCCTGGCGAAGGTGGACGAAATCGCGAAGCGGATGAGCCATAGCCGCGCCGCCCTCACCAACCGCGCGACCGACGAACTGGCCGAGCAGGCTATTTCATAAGCCGGAGGAGCCAATGAGCGACTACGACATCGACCTCTCGCAATGGGCTGAACAGCAGGCCGCGCTTCTGCGCCGCCGGGCGGCCGGCGAGCGGATCAACGAAGCCGACCTCGACTGGGCAAACATCGCGGAGGAGATCGAGGCCGTGGGAGGCAACACACGCCGCGAGTTGCGCAACCGGTTGAAAAGGCTGCTGCAACACCTGCTCAAATGGCAGTATCAGCCGGAGCACCGCAGCCGCAGTTGGCGTTCGACAATCCGAACGCAGCGTCAGGAGATCGAGGATCTTCTGGCGGACAATCCGTCGCTGAAGGCCAAACTGCCGGAACTGTTCGAGGCGGCGTGGCCGCGCGCCAGGACCGATGCACTTGAGGAAACCGGGCTGCTCGATCTGCCGCAGGCGCCGCCGTTCACAGTCGAGCAGGCATTGGGCGATCCGCTGTCCGACGATCTATAGGGAAAAAGGAGCCTGCGCTGGTTGGTCTACCGATGCGGCATCTCGACCGTATCGGCGGAGACGCCGGCCGCCACGACCCGATAGACCGAGAACGTGCTCGCCGGGGCGCCGAAGCGTTCCACCGTCCCGATCCGCTCGGCTGACGGCCACACCGCCGGATCGGGCGGATCGCTGCGGCGGATGTCGCGCAACAGCAGGCCGGTCTGTCCGGCGATGGACGCCTTCGGCAGATTGGTCAGGGCCCAGCGGGAATCGAACCCGACGACCCGGATGTCCGGCGGCAGTTGCCAGGCGAGTTCGCTGGCCAGCGTGTAGCCCTCCGCGGCGATAAACCCGGCACCGACCGCGGCGCGGGCCGACTGGACCTGCTGCATCAAGCCGTCCCATCCCTTGAAGCGGATTGCCACCGGGTCGAGCTTCGGCGGCAGCGGGACTAAATCCGTGGCTGCCTGGAGATAGGCGATCAAGGTCATCGCGAAGCCCAGGGCGGAGGCGCCCGCCCACCACCGCCGGCGCAGCCCGAGGCAGCCGGCGGCGATGGCGAGCGCCGGATAGATGATCGCCGGCCAGTTTCCCTGCACCCTGCCGCCGGTGGCGTGCTGAAGGAAGACCAGAACCGGCGGCAGCGACAAGGCTGCCAGCAGCGACCACGCCGGATCGCGGCCAAACCGGGCGCGCCGCACGGCGACCCATAGACCCGCCATGCACAGCCCGAACACCAACGGGGTGGCAAGGCCGATCTGGCCGCCGATAAGCTCGGAGAGGAAGCCGACGGCGCGCATCGGCTGCCAGTCGTCCACCCGTCCGCCCTGCTTGACGAACCCGGCCCAGTCATGCACCGCGTTCCAGGCCACCACCGGACAGAACAGCAACAGCGCGATCAGCACTGCCACCCACGGCTGCCAGCGCCGCAGCCAGGCCCGGCCTGTGGGGACGATCAGCGTCCAGAGGCCGATGCCCGCCGGCAGGAACACGGCAGTGTATTTGCTATCCAGCGCGAGGCCGGCGAAGATCCCCGCCGCCAGCCACCAATGTCCGGACCCGCCGGCCGCCAGCCTCGCCATCGCCCAGAGCGCGGCGGTCCAGAAGAACAACAGCGGCGAATCCGGGGTCATGATGATCGAGCCGACGCCGAGCAGCAGCGACGCATTCAGCAGCAGCACCGCCGGGATCCCCGCCCTTGTGGCGGGGAAAAGCAGCCTCGCGGCATCGAACAGCAGTGCGGACGCGACGGCGGCGGCGACCGGGCCGAGCAGCCGCACGCCGAGCGCCGTCTGTCCCGCCAGCGCGGTCCCTGCCCTGATCCAAAGCGCCACCATAGGCGGATGGTCAAGATAGCCGGGCGCCAGGGCTCGCGACCATATCCAATAATAGGCTTCATCCGGCGCCAGCGGCATCCAGGCCGCGAGGACCAGGCGGATCACGGTCAGCGCGGCGATGGTGGCGAACAGGGTGGCCGGGGTCATCAGCGCCGGCGGCGGTTCCGCGTCATGCCGGCGCGGGCCGGCATCCACGCCTTCTTGCGGAGCGGCCGTGCCACGGAAACCTCCGGCCAGTCACCCAGCCCTTTGCCGGAAGCGGCACAGCAAGGCGTGGATGGTCCGCCTGCGCGGACCATGACGCAGTGCCGGCGTTTCACCGCGCGCGCCAGACCAGGGTCGCCGACACGGCGTAGTTCCAGACGACGCCGATCACCGCGCCGACGGCGCCGGCGGCGGTCCAGCCAGCCTTCTGCTCGTACAGCACCTGCGCGATGCCGATATTGGCGACCGCGCCGAAACCGCAGACCAGCACGAACAGCACAAGGCCTCGCCACAGCCGCCCGCCTCTCAGCCGGTGGTCGCGATAGGTGATCACGTTGTTCAGTTGGAAGTTGAACGCCATGGCGACGAAAGTGGCGATCGCCTGCTCGACCTCGAAGGCCAGCGGGGTGGCTTCGCGCAGCGCCGTCAGCACCGCCAGATGCACCACGACGCCGAGCCCGCCTACCAACGCGAAGGAAAAGAACCGCAGCGGCAGGACCCCGCCGCAGGCCTTGTCCAGCAGCAGCCCGACGAACTGGATCATCACCAGCGCATCCATCTTGCTCTCGCCCGCGGCACGCTCACGGAAGCGGGCGGGAACCTCCAGCACCCGCAGCTTGCGGCGGCTGCTGAGCATGAGGTCGACCAGGATCTTGAAGCCCTGCCCGTTCAGCTTGCGGGCAAGCTCCTCGAACAGCCCGCGCGGCAGCATGAAGAAGCCGCTCATGGGATCGCTGAGGCGCACCGGCAGGAAAAGCTGCGCCAGCCAGATCCCGACGCTGGAGAGGAAATGCCGCCAGCGGCCGCCCAGCCCGGCATTGTCGCCACCCTCCACATGACGGCTGGCGACGGCCATGTCGTACGCGCCGGTCCGCAGCGCCGCCAGCATCACCGGCAGCCTTGTTTCATCGTGCTGGAGGTCGCCGTCGATCACCGCGACATAATCGGCCGAGGACGACAAAGCGCCCTCGATCACCGCCGAGGCCAGGCCGCGCCGGCCGATGCGCCGGATACAGCGGACGCGTCCGTCATGCTGGGCGATCCGCCGCACCTCCTCCGCCGTGCCATCGGGGCTGTTGTCATCGACATAGATGACTTCCCAGGCGATCCCGGCCAGGGCGGCGTTCAGCTTGCGGACCATGGGCGAGACGTTGGGACGTTCGTTGTAGCAAGGGATGATAACGCTGAGGGCCGGCGCCGTCGCGAATCGTCCCGGCGTGTGTTGCTCGTCGAGGGCCGTCAGGTTGGGCATAGGACTCCGATCTCACCACGTGCGGGCTGAGCCACGGCAGATACAAGAGAGGGAACGCGGGTCAAGTGGGATCGCCGCCGCGGATGCCCGCAAGGCCACGAAAGCGCGATCAGAAAATATAAAATAAATGTTGATTATTAAGACACATTTCGCTACGTACTTGTCATAAGGTTCCGGGTCGAAGGCTTCAGAATGAAGACCACCGCGTCGCGCATGTTCGCGCTGCTGGCGCCGCTCGGCGCTTTGGCCACGCCCGCGCATGCCGGCGTGTTGTCGGCCAATGAGATATTCAGTCAGTTCAACGCAGTCGTCTTCGGCAACTTCTCAAGCACCTCGGATGTCGAAGGCCGCAGCGTTGTCGGCGGCAACCTGACCGGCGGCGCCTCGTTCGACATCAAACCGGCCAACGTCGCGGCATCGTCTTTTTCCGGGCTGACCGTCTACGGCAATGCGACAGGCGGTGGAAATTATAACGTCAACAATGGCAGCGGCGTGACAATCGCCGGCTTCAACACCGTTTCCTTCAGCCTGAATGGCGGCGGTTCGGCCTATGTTGGCGGCGCCAATACCGGCAACCTCAGCCTGCAAAACGGCACCGGCAGCGTGACCGTCGGAGGCGCCAACGGCGGCACCCTGCTAATCGGCCAGGGCGGCAGCGTCTTCATCGGCGCGGCGAACGGCGGGGCGATCAACGCCAATGGCAGCGCCTCGGTCGCCATCAACGGCAACAACACCGCCAACATCACCATGAACGGCGGCGGGTCGGTTGCGGTCAATGGCAACAACTCGGGCACCATCAGCCTGAATGGGGGCACCCTGACCTATACCGGCAAGCAGACCGGCAACTTGAACGGCGGCGGGAAGGCAATCCAGACGGCCAGCCTGAACTTGGCCGCGCCGACCAGTACGCTGCCGTCGTTCGCGAACACGTTCCAGGCGCCGTTGACCAACCTTTCGAAGCAGTTGGACGCGCTGGCGGCGAACAGCATCGCCACCTCGTCCAACAACGCCGTTACCTTTAACGCCAAGCCGGATTCAACCCGCACGGCGGTGTTCGACATCGACTCGTCGGTGCTCAAGCCGAACTCAACCGTGACTATCAACCTTGATGGCGCGACGTCCGTCATCATCAACGTTGTCGTCGATGGCTGCGTCGCGGCGACCTGCGTATTCTCGCTGCCGAACAGCGTGAACTTCGCCAACCCCACCGGCTACGCGTCCAGCGTGCTGTGGAATTTCGTCAACGCCACCGGGCTGACCTTCCCGAATGAAATCGGCGGCTCGGTCCTGGCGCCGCTGGCCGCGGTGACGAACAACGCGCCGATAGACGGCACGCTGGTGGCCGACAGCTACTCCGGCAACGGCGAGCTGCACAGCCATCCCTATACCGGGACGCTGCCGGACGGCACCGCGGCGCCTGTTGCCGGCGCGCTGCCCGCGAGCTCCGCCAACTCGTTACCGGTGCCTGAGCCCGGCAGCCTGATTCTGCTCGCGTTCGGCCTCGCTGCTCTGGGTGCCGCCCGGCGTCGGGCGTTCGCTGCCACGTGCCGCCGGTAACAGCAGCCCAACGCGGGTAAGCCGCCCGATCCGGCGAACAGCGGGGTCGAACAATCCCGATGCCGTGAGGCATGACGCATGAGCGGCGGACCTCGCCATACCGTCACGGCCCCGCTTGTTGTCCGGCCCACCTATCGCGGCAAGGTGCTTGAATAGGCGGCCCGGACAAAAAGCCGGGCCATGACGGCGTGGTGAACGCTACGACCCAGTGACCCGCGGATGCTCTCAGCAATCCGCCACGAACACCGGGCGGCAGGCATCCGCATCGGAGAAGGCCGTGTCCTCCCCCGGCCTGCCGAGCAGGTAGCCCTGAGCGAAGGGTATCCCGTTATGGCGCAGCCAGCCGAGCTGCGCATCCGTCTCGACGCCTTCGGCAACCACATAGATGTTCATGTCCGAGGCCAGCCGGCCGATGGTCCGAACGATGGCGGCGACCTTCTGCGAACCCGGCAGGTCACGGACGAAGCTCGCGTCGACCTTGATGCCATCGACATCGAAGCCGCGCAGATAGGTCAGCGACGAATACCCGGTGCCGAAATCGTCCAGGATAAGCCTGACACCCAGCGCGCGGACCGCATGCAACTGGCTCATGATGGCTTCCGAAGCCGCCAGGAAGATCGTCTCCGTCACCTCCAGCGACAACCGGCCGGGAACAAGTCCGCTCTCCGCCAGGCAGGTCTTGAGCACCGAAATGAACCGGCCGCCGCGAAGCTGCCGCGGCGACAGGTTCACCGCCACCGGAATGCGGTTCGACCATCCCGCCGCCGCGCGGCAAGCCAGCCGCAGGACGTGTTCGCCCAGCCGCTCCATCAGGTCGCTTTGTTCCGCTATTGGCACGAATGCGTCCGCGCTCAAGATCCCGCGGGTCGGGTGACGCCAGCGCACTAGCGCCTCAACCGAAACGATTTCGCCCGAGCAGACATCTGCGATCGGCTGGTAATGCAGGAAGATCTGGCCGTCATCGAGCGCGGAAGACAGCTCGGCCTGCAGCCGGATGCGGCCCAGATGCTCGCGCTCGAACTCGAACTCGAACAGGCACGCCGCGTTCTTGCCCCGATCCTTCGCACGGTACAGCGCCAGATCGGCGCGCCGCATCAGGGACTCTTCATCCGTGCCGTGCTCCGGACAAAGGGCGATGCCGACACTTCCGCTCGGCCGGATCGCCAGCGTTTCGACGAGCATGAACGCCGACAGCGACGCGGTCAGCCGCTCGGCGGTTGCAATGGCGTCGGCCGCATCGGCGCCGCTCAATAGGACCGCGAACTCGTCGCCGCCGATGCGTGCCCCGATATCGCCCGGGCGGATCGAATCCCGCAGCCGATCGGCTACGGTCCGAAGGACTTCGTCGCCGGCGAGGTGTCCGAGATTGTCGTTGATGCCCTTGAAGCTGTCCAGATCGATCAGCAGCAAGGCGAACCGCCCGGACGCCGGACCCTGGCACGCGGCAAGCAGTCCATCGACAAACGCCTTGCGGTTGAGCAGGCCCGTCAACGGATCGTGGCTGGCGAGGAACTCAATCTTGCGCCGCACGATATGGGCTTCGGTGACGTCCGATCCGATGCCACGGTAGCCGAGGAACAGACCGCGTTCATCATAAACCGGGTGGCCGGTCAGGCTGAACCAGCGCGTCCTGTCGCCGATTTTCAGGGTCAGCGTCGCGTCCCTGAAGGCGTTGCGGTCCCGCATGAACATGATCACGCGCCCGGCATCGTCCTCTCGCGATTCGCCGCCGGCGAAGAAGGCGAAGATCGACAGAGTCTCAAGCTGCTCCCTGTCCATTTGCAGCGCCGTGGCCATCCGGGTGCCGACATTGCGGAACATCCCGCCGCTGTCGGTTTCCCACAGCCAGTCGGAGGAAATCTCCTCATATTCGTGAAGGAACACGCGAATTGTTTCGTGCTCCTTCTGCAAGCTCAGTCTGCCAAGGGAACGTTCGAGGATTGTTTTGTTGATATTCAGGACGCCGATGAGCGTGAAGACGAGAAAGCCGAGGAACGAGAAGATGGCGGCGACCTGGACCGGCTGCGTCAGGATGGCGACCGCGCAAAAGGCGGAAATCGGCACGTAGAACGCCATGGCGACCGATAGCGGCACGCCCAGCATCGGCGTGGAGACCAGCGCCATGATCAGGCCGATCAGGATGCCCTGCTGGTCCGGTCGCGAAACCAGGGCGAACATGTTGACGAGAATGCCCCACACCACCCCCAGCGCCATCAGCACCCTGACCGACCACCGGATGAACGCAGAATCGTCGCGCTGTCGCCTCCAGCGCAGGGCGCCCGCTACCAGGGCGCCATACAGCAGGATGACCACGACATAGGCGGTGTTTATGCCGACGTTCATGTGCTGTTCGAACGCCAGCGTGAACAGCGTGCAGCTTCCCACCCCGAGAAAGGCGAACAGCAGCGTCACGCTGAACAGCAGGGTCGCCTGGTCGCGGCGGACGGCGCGTTCGTTCTCGGTGCCCTGGTATGACAGAAACAGCCGGCGCAGCCCCGCCAGCCATGCCACCGCGGAACCGGCTTCGCGCAACACCCCCCCCGTTGTCCGGGCCAGCCCGAACCATGTCCGCTCGACCCCGGCTTTGAAAGGGAAGGGTAGCAGCATGCCTGTCCGGCGCTGATAGGCTGCGTAACCGCCCGCCAGGGCGGAGCTGCGCAGCCGCCGTTCCTCCTCGCGGGCGATGCCGGCGTACCAAACGGCGAGGAAGCCGGCGGCCAGCCATTGCCACCCGCCTGCGATCGCCGCGGTGGCAAACCAGAAGACAATATAGGAGAGATAGAACGGATGCCTCACATAGGCATAAGGTCCGCTTGTGCAGATCGCATGCGGATCGGCCTCGGCGTAGGCGACCGGAAGCCGGTGCCGCCGCGTGGTCCGCACCGTCCACCAGAACAGCAGCATCGACGCCCCCAGGACGGCCAGCCCGGCCGCCGTCCAGGCTGTCGGCTCCCGGTCCCGCATCAGCAGGCAGCCGAAGTTGATGTAGGACACCAGGCTGACCAGCGACAGCAGACGCATACCGTTCGGCAAGCGCCCGCGGTTCGCGAAATGCCCCCGCAGCGCCCAGCCGAACGAGCCGAACGCGGCGAGGGAAAGCGCCGCGGGCAGCCAAGCACTGCTCATCTCGGCGCCGGTTATCATCGTCACCGGCGCACCAGCGACAAAGACACCGGTTCGCCCGACAGGAAGCCGTCAAGGTTGTCGGTCGAGCCGGCGAACGGATCGATGACCGGAAAGGCCAGCCTGACCTCGTCATAGCGCTTGCGGGTGCACGACATGAGCTGCATCGGGCAACTGAGGCCCGGATAGGCGCGCGGTTCCGTGACCGCCTCGTAGCCGAGCCGCTTGTAGAACGGCGCATGGTTGCGGCGCACGCAGGCGAGCAGGATCTGAGTATGCGCGCTCATGCCTAAAAAACCTGCCATGCGGTACAATAAGAAGACGAGTCCCTGGTTATTGTCCGCCGCCGGACTCCGTACCAAGCGGGTCGTCTCGATGCCGCGGGCACCGATTCCGATCGCGGTTTGCTCATTGAGCAGTTTGCGGACCTCCTCGGGGAACGCGTCGGACGCCGGCGATCGCTTGCTAGACCCGAAAGCAAGCGTGCAGACCCGTACTGACGCGGACGGTACGCCATCGTCATAAATAACGACCGTCTGGCAATTGGGAAGCTCATCGTAAACGTCCTGGAACAACCCGGTTTCGTTCGGCTGAATGTAGCCGGATGCGAGGTAACTGTCATAGCGTAATCTATAGGCTTCGCGTTTGGTCTGCGGATCGAGTGCGAGCCGGGCGGAATACCGGGTTTGGACAATCGAGCCGAGCGGCCGCATAATATGAGGTTGCCGACCGGTATCGTGAGCATAAAGGAACATGACTGGTATCTCCTGTCAGGAAAGTGACCGGGAGATCGTATCTTGTTGTACTATCGAATGAGTATGCCGCAGTTGCCCGAAGTGGACGGATCGACCCGAGGAGGCTAAAAAAAGCCCATGACCGAATTCGCACCTGTCATAACAATTGCAGATTTTAGACAACTCGATGACGGCGAGATAATGGAAGGTTATTTCGACGGCTTCCACGGCAGTCCGCCGCCCGGGTCCGATCGGTCCAGGGCTTTTTGGCACGGATGGCGCAATGGACGCGTGGATGCGGGCCTGGCGGAGCCGGATTTCGCCCAAATCGCCCTCGCGCAGGCCTTTCGCGCACTGGGTGCCGCGGCCGCCTGACCGCCTGCCCGGTCTGCTGACGCGCCGGATGGTCGCGGCGAAGCGGCTTATTTCCGATCACAATATCGTTACTTTGGAAATCGCCACCGCCACGAGGACATCCCTTGCCGAAGCAGCCCTAGAACATCACGATAACGTGTACTTGCGGTGCGGAGCTTAACTGATGTGCATCCATTCAAGGGCGGCGGCTAAAGCGGCACGCCCGCCATGCTGCGGCTGGTCCGAATCGTCTGCAAAGTCTGCACCCGGCTGACTGTCGGCAGCCCGGTCAGCTTCTGGGTCAACTGGTTCTCATGCGCCGTATCGCGCGCCACCAGCCGCAGCAGGAAATCGCCGCCGCCGCGGATCATGTGGCATTCCCGCACCTCCGGCCACGTGCCGACAAGCTGCTCGAACGCCGACAGCACCGCGTCCTTCTGGCTCTCCAAACCGACGATGGCGAAGAAGGTGATCTCCCATCCCAGCATCTGCGGATCGGTGTCGGCATGGTAGCCGCGGATCACCCCCGCCTCCTCCAGCGCCCGCACCCGGCGCAGGCAAGGCGGGGCGGAGATGCCGGCCCGTTTGGACAGGTCGACATTCGTCATCCGTCCGTCCTCCTGCAACGATGCGAGAATGCGCCGGTCGATCGCATCCAGCAGGATCGTCGTATCTGAGTGGGACGGCTTCATGTTATTTTTGGAAGTACGTTTCCGGGCCGCGGGAGGGGACACAATCTTATTGCGTGTACCGGGACCCGCAAGCCGAAAACCCCGCTTTCAGTCAATATCATCTGACAATCCACAACTTTTCGGCCTGCCACCGGAAAGCGGTTGATTCATGTCTTCCCATTTCACCGCCGTATCGCCACTTTTCCGCCCATGCAATTCTTCATCCGAGGCTTCGCGCGCCTGCTGGCCGCTTTGGGCGTCCTTGTGCTTCTGCTCGCGGCGCTGGTCGCCGGGGCGATCTGGCTGACGATCCCCGGAACCGGCCGCACCGCCCGCATCGCCGGCTTGTCCGCCCCGGTCGATATCAGCTTCGACGCCGACATGGTGCCCCGCATCCGCGCCGCGTCGGAGCAGGACGCCGCTGCCGCCCTCGGCTTCGCCCATGCCCGCGACCGCATGTTTCAGATGGAGCTGATGCGGCGCAACGCTTCCGGCCGGCTGTCGGAGATCGCCGGCCCCGTCACCCTGCCGATAGACCGGTTGATGCGCACGCTCGGCCTGCGCCAGCACGCGGTCGCGGATTTGGCGGCGTTGCCGGCGGATACCCGGGCGATGCTGGATGCCTACGCACGCGGCGTGAACGCCTACATCAAATTGAAAGGCCGCTTCGCCGCGCCGGAATTCCTGGTGCTCGGCGCGCCCGAGCCGTGGGAGCCGGCGGACAGCCTGCTCTGGGCCAAGACCATGGGGTTGTGGCTGTCGATGAACTGGCGGCAGGAACTGGCGCGCCAGGGCCTGGCGGGCAAGCTGCCGGCGGCGCTGCTCGATCAGCTTTGGCCGCGCGAGCCGGGGGTGCCCGCGCCGGATGCCATGGCGGAACCGCAGACCCGCTTCGCCGCCGCCGCGTCGCGGCTGCTGTCGGTGCTGCCGTCGTTTCCCGCACCTTATACAATGCCCTCCAGCGCATCGAACGAATGGGCTGTGGACGGGCGCCACACCGCGACCGGCGCGCCGCTGCTGGCCGGCGACCCGCATCTGGCGTTCGGCTTCCCCGGCATCTGGTACCTGGCGCGGATCGACCTGCCCGGCCGCGTCCTGGCCGGCGGCACCGCGCCCGGCATCCCGTTCCTGGTGCTCGGGCATAACGGCAAGATCGCCTGGACCTTCACCACCACCGGCGCCGATGTGCAGGACATCTTCATCGAGACGGCCACCGGCAGCGGGGATTACCAGGCTCCCGGCGGTCCGCTTCCCTTCACCCTGCGGGAAGAACGCATCGGCGTGCGCGGCCAGCCGGATCAGCTTCTGCTGGTGCGTGAAACCCGGCACGGCCCGGTGGTCAGCGACCTCGACAGCCCGAGCGGGCCGATCATGGCGGTGTCGATGGGAAATTTGCAGGCCGGGGATACGGCGGCGGCGGGCCTGCTGGCGCTGAACCGCGCCACCACGGTGGCGGAAGCCGGGTTGGCCGCGGCCGAGATCAGTTCGCCGGTGCAGAACCTGCTGGTGGCCGATGCAAAGGCCATCGGCATGTTCGTCACCGGAAGGGTGCCGATACGCAAGGCCGGCGACGGCGCCATGCCCGCCCCCGGCGACGGCTCGCACGATTGGATCGGCTGGGCCTGGGGCAGTTCGCTCCCGCACAGCGTCGCGCCGCCGACAGGGCGGCTGGTGAACGCCAACGAACCGGTCTGGCCGGCGGATTTTCCCGTGCTCATGGCGCGCGACACCTTCGGCGACTGGCGGGCGCAGCGCATCCGGCAACTGCTGGATGCCTCCGACCGGCATACCGTGGCGGATTTCGCCGCCATGCAGGTCGACACCGTCGACCTGTTTGCCCGCCACATCCTGCCGGTGCTGCTGGCGGTGCCGGACGTGACCGGCAAGCCGGCGCAGGCGCTCGGGCTGCTGAAGGGCTGGGACGGCGCGGCGGTAATGGACAGCCCGGCGCCGCTGATCTTCAACGCCTGGATGGAGGCGTTCTATCGCGCCATCCTGACCCGCGCCGGCATCCCCCCGGCCGCCGGCGGGCCGGAGGCCGATTTCCTCGCCTTCGTCCTGTCTCCCGCGGGCGCCCACTGGTGCAACGGCGACTGCGCGCCGATGCTGCGGGATTCCCTCGCCGCCACGGTGACAGACCTGAGCGCCCGGTTCGGCAGCGATCCCGCGAAATGGCGGTGGGGCGAAGCGCACCCGGCCCAGTTCGCGCATCCGCTGCTGCGAGCGATTCCGCTGCTGGGTCAGTTCACCACAATCAGCGTCCCGAGCCCCGGCGACAACAACACGCTGAACCGAGGCGGGATGAACCCGGCGATGCAGTCGGTGCACGGCGCGTCGTATCGCGGCGTCTACGACCTGGCGGACCTGGATCGCAGCCTGTTCATGATCACACCCGGGCAATCCGGTAATCCATTCAGTTCGCACGCAAGAGATTTTGTCCTACGCTGGCGAGACGGTGCTACTATCACGCTGGGGCCGGACGCGGCTACCGTAACGGGGACGATTCGACTGACACCATGAGCTACGCAACGCCCTATCCTGACGATTATTTTCTCGTCGAAGGCGCCCTGACGCGACGCTGCCTCGCCTGGGTTGTCGACGTCATCCTGATCGCGATCCTGGTCTTCGTGCTGTGGTGGATCCTTGCGGCGTTCGGCATCCTGACCTTCGGCCTGGGCTGGGGCGCCATGGGCATCCTGCCGTTCGTGCCGTTCTTCTATCATTTCCTGTCGCTGCTCAGCGGCCCGAGCGCCACGCCGGGGCAGCAGTTGTTCGGGCTGACGGTGCGGCGCGACTACGACCTGGGGCCGCCCGAGCCGTTGCAGGCGCTGGTGTCGGTGATCGCGTTCTACCTGACCCTGGCGACCTCCGGCCTGCTGCTGGTCGTCGCCCTGTTCACCACGCGGCACCGTACGCTGCATGATCTTGTCAGCGGACTCGTTGTTGTGCGCGTGCAGGCGATGGAGGCGTTGGCTGCCCGGAACTCCGGTTGGAATCCGGGGCGTGGACCATCCGCCTCATGACGTACAAGCCTCCGCGCCGGCCGCAGTTTTTCTATACGACAGCCCCCCTGCCCTGCCCTTATGTGGCGGGCCGCACGGAGCGCAAGGTCGTCACCGAGATCATCGGGCCGGATGCGGAGCCGCTGCATGACCGCCTGTCGCGGGCCGGCTTCCGCCGCAGCCATAACATCGCCTATGCGCCGGTGTGCCCGTCCTGCCAGGCCTGCGTGCCGATACGGATTCCGGTAGAGTCGTTTCAGCCGGATCGCACCTTGCGGAAGATCGCGCGGGCGAATGCCGGGCTGGAGGGCTACCGGGTGCCGGCGCGGGCGACGGCCGAGCAGTTCCAGTTGTTCCAGCGCTACCAGCAGGTGCGCCACGGCGACGGCGACATGGCCAGCATGAGCTTCTACGACTATCGGGCGATGGTCGAGGACACGCCGATAGAAACCTTCATCATCGAGTTCCGCGATGAACAGGACCGTCTGCTGAGCGCCTGCCTGACCGACAAGCTGGGGGACGGACTGTCCGCGGTATACAGTTTTTTTGCTCCCGGGCTGGAGAAGCGGTCGCTCGGCACGCATGCTGTTTTGTGGCTGATCGACCGGGCCCGGGCGCTTGGGCTGCCCTACGTGTATCTCGGCTATTGGGTGTCGGACAGCCGGAAGATGGCTTACAAAGCGCGGTTCCGGCCGAGCGAGATCCTCGTCAACGGCACGTGGCGGGTCCTGACGGATGTCGAGATCGATGGATCCGACGCCGCCCGGGACGCGCTGATGTCGGAAACGGTGGGGTAAAACCGTGCCGGGGCGTGGCCCAAACCCTTCGTCATGGCCCGCCTTGTCAGGGCCACCTGTCGCGGCAGGGGATAGGTGGCCCGGACAAGCCGGGCCATGACGGGGGAGTGGCCATGACGCATGCGGCCGATGCCTGACCCCGACTGGCTGATCTGGGCGCGCGAGATCCAGGCGATCGCCCAGACGGGCCTGGAATACAGCAAGGACCCCTACGACCTCGACCGCTTCACCGCGCTCCGCCGCCTCGCCGCGCGGATCATGGCCGCGCACAGCTCGGCCGAGGCCGCTCGCATCGAATCGCTGTTCGAGGCCGAAACCGGCTACGCCACCCCGAAAGTCGGCGTCCGCGGCGCCGTGTTCGATGCCGCGGGCCGCATCCTGATGGTGCGCGAGGTCGTAGACAGCAACCGGTGGACCCTGCCCGGCGGCTGGGCCGATGTGAACCAGACTCCGGCGCAATCCGTGGTGCGGGAGGTGTTCGAGGAATCCGGCTACCGCGTCCGGGCGGTGAAGCTGGCCGCGGTCTGGGACCGGGCGCGGCAGGCGCAGCCGCCGATGGCGTTTTCGGTGGTGCGGATGTTCTTCATCTGCGCGCTGGAGGGTGGCGCTCCGGCCGTCAGCCTGGAAACGAGCGAAGTGGGCTGGTTCGCCGAAGCGGACATCCCGGCCGATCTTTCGGTCCGAAGAACGTCCGCGTATCACATCGGACGCATGTTCGCGCACTGGCGCGGCCCGCGATTGGCCACGGAATTCGACTGACCAGGATCCTGCGATTGCGTTCCTTGATTTGATATTTACAGAAAAATTCACTTGACGGATACTTCGACAAAACAAGCTTGTCAGCCCGGGTTTTTCATGCAGTAATCGTTATATGAACGTTTACGAACCCATTCCGCGCGCGTGCGCACCCGCAGCCGTGCGCTTCACCGGCCGCAACGCGGAGTTCCGCCGCCTGGTCATACGCGGCGCCCTGCTGGAACTTGTGACGTTCGGATTTTACCGGTTCTGGCTGGCCACCGACATCCGCCGCCATCTCTGGTCGAATACCGAAGTCGACGGCGACGCGCTGGAATACACCGGCCGCGGCAAGGAACTGCTGCTCGGCTTCCTGTTCGCGATGGCGGTGCTGGTGCCGGTGTTCCTCGCCTATTTCCTCGCCGGCCTGGCTTTTGAGCGATACAAGGCCTTCGCCAGCCTGCCGCTTTACGCGTTCCTGTATCTGTTCGGCCAGTTCGCGGTGTATCGCGCCCGCCGCTATCGCCTCACGCGAACGATCTGGCGTGGCATCCGCTTCTGGATGACCGGTTCCGGCTGGGCCTATGCCCTGCGCGCTTTGTTGTGGGGCCTGCTGCTGATACCGACGCTCGGCTTCGCCTATCCATGGCGAACCGCCGCGCTCGAACGCTACAAGCTCGGCCACACCTTCTACGGCAACCTGCCGGGCCGCTTCGCTTCGACCGGGTGGGGTTTGTTCAAGCGCGTTTGGTGGGTCTGGCTGCTCGGCCTGCTGCCGTGGATCATGGTGTTCGGCGGCCTGGTTGCCGCGGGCGTCGCCACCAACCTGGGCCTGACGAAAAACAGCCCGCTGATGATCGGCTCCGGCCTCGCCATGATTTTTGGGGTCTTCCCCCTGTTCGCCCTGCCGTTCCTGCACGCGGTCCGCGTTGCGAAGGAATGGAAATGGTGGGCCGAGGGCCTGCGTTTTGGCGATGCGGCGGTGGGCTGCACGCTGCCACCGTCCACACTGATTGGCGTCTATTGGTCGCTGATCGGGATGGGTCTGCTTGTGGTGCTGGTTTACAGCGGGCTTGCTGTCGGACTGGCGGGTTTGCTCCTCGCCGCTTTGGGTCGTACGGGCTTTGGCAGTGCGGCGATGCATCCGCCGATATGGGGCATTGCAGTCTACGGCGTGTGGTATCTCGGGTTGTTGCTGACCCTCGGCGTCGTCGGCAGAATCTACACGCTGCAACGGATCTGGAAACGCGTCGCCGGTGCCTGCGTTCTGCTCAACCCCGGCGCCACCCTGCACGTGATGGCGGCGGGCGAGGCGGCGAGTGCTCTGGGCGAGGGTCTGGCGGATGGACTCGACTTCGCCGGCTTCTAGCCAATGAGCGATCCCCATCCGGCGGCTTCTGTCTTCTTCGACGGCCGATCGAGCCAACGCCGGGCGGTCGAACTGTGCTTCGCCACGTGCCTGGAAATCCTGCAGGACGGGAGCTGCGTCGAATCCTGGCCCTACGCCGAGATCCGCGCGGCCGATTCGCCGCCCGGCATCATGCGGCTGTGCTGCCTGAGCGCGGCACCGCTCGCCCGTCTGGAACTGCGCGACGCCGGGGCGCGGGCGAATATCGAGCGGCGTTGTCCCGCCCTCGCGGGACCCGGTGCCGCTCAGGCGACATCGGTTGGCCGCATCGCCGCCTGGTCGCTGGCCGCGGCGGCGGCGATCGTCGCCGTGATCTGGTTCGGCGTACCGGTCGCCGCGGATCAACTGGCCGATGTATTGCCGATAAGTTGGGAAAGGCCGTTGGGCGAAGCGGTCGATAAGCAGATACGGGCGCTGTTCCCCGGCGCGCCCTGCACCCGGCCCGAGGGGCGGGCGGCGCTGACCAAGCTGGTCGGGACACTGCAATCGGCGGCACAATTGCGAATCCCGCCCGATCCGGTGGTCCTGCGGTCCCCCGTCCCGAACGCGTTCGCCTTGCCGGGCGGCCGCGTCTATGTGCTGTCCGGACTTCTGGACCGCTCCCGGTCGCCGGACGAACTCGCCGGCGTGCTCGCGCACGAGTTCGGCCACATCTCGCATCGCGACGGCATCCGCAGGCTGATTCGCGACGGCGGCACGGGGTTCCTTGTGGGCCTGCTGTTCGGCGATGTGACGGGCGCCGGGGCCGCCTTGTTCGCCGCGAGGTCATGGTTAAGCGCCGCCTATTCGCGGGATATCGAGGCCGGCGCGGATGAGTATGCGATTACGGTCATGCACCGTCTCGGCCGCCCGGCAGCGCCGTTCGGCGACCTGCTGCTGCGCATCACGGGGCCGGAGGAGGAAGCGTTCTCGCTTTTGCGGGACCACCCTCTGACGCCGGAACGGGTGGAGCGGCTGACCGAAGGCAGTGCGGTTTCGGCAGGACCCGCGCTGCTGGATACGCTGGAATGGCAGGCGCTAAAAGCTATCTGCAAGTAGCAAACCCCGGCTTTCGCCGGGGCTTGCTGCGCGGACCATGACGATTGCTTCAGGTATCAGAGCTAAGCCGTGCGGCGGCGCTCGCGTTCTTCAACAACGATCGTCTCGACCAGCTTGTCCGGCTCATACAGCCACCGCGCCAGCAACCCGGCGATCACCGCACCAGCGATGGGAGCGACCCAGAACAGCCAGAGCTGAGCGATATACTCGCCCCCCGCGAACAAAGCCGGGCCCGTGCTGCGCGCCGGATTGACCGAGGTGTTGGTAACCGGAATCGACACCAGATGGATCAGTGTCAGCGCCAGCCCGATGGGTATGCCGGCAAACCCCGACGCCGCACCCTTCGACGTCGTGCCGATGATGATGTAGAGGAAGAAGAAGGTCAGCAGCAATTCGGTCAGGAAGCACGAAACCAGTCCATACTTGCCGGGACTGAGATCGCCATAGCCGTTTGAGGCAAAACCGCCCGGAACCCAGTCGGGCTTGCCTGAGGCGATCAGCCACAGCACCGCGGCAGCGGCGATCGCGCCGGCCACCTGGGCAATGATATAGGGAATAACATGCCTGGTGGCGGACCGTCCGGCGGACCACAGGCCCAGGGTCACGGCCGGATTGAAGTGCCCGCCTGAGATGTGGCCAACGGCATACGCCATGGTCAGCACCGTCAGCCCGAAGGCGAAGGCGACGCCGAGGAACCCGATGCCCAGGGCCGGAAACGCCGCGGCCAGCACGGCCGCACCGCAACCGGCGAAGGTCAACCAGAAAGTGCCGAAGAATTCGGCGGTCACGCGCCGGGACAGGTCGTCTTTCATTAAGGCCCCCAATTCGTTGCTGGACAGTTCTTGGTTGAACCGTTCGGTGAAACTCAGGCACCGGAAAGCGACTCCGCAAGGCCGGGTCACAATTCAGGTACCGGAGCATCTGATATGAATCCGAATTTTTTGCAACGTAACTTCTGGTTGAGCGAGCGTGACATCTGCGCGGAAGCGATTACTCGATCGAACCGCCCCGGATCACTGCTTCTACCAACCGGACCCGGGATTGGCTCCCCGGCTCCGCCGTCTCGTCATTCGGGCGAACCCATGCCGCGGCGAAGGCTGACATCCCGCACCCCCGCCCGCAATGACGATCGAGTTGCTGCGGTCAGGCGAACGCCTCATCATGCACATCATCGGGCACGGAATAATCGCGCAGCTTTGCAATATCGTGCAGGATCACCCGCGCGCCATGCGTTTCCACACCGAGTTCGCGCAGCGCCGCGAAGGCACGCGACAGGTTCTCCTGCCGGCATCCCAGCCGTGCGGCCAGCAACCGCTTGTCGAACGGCAGCCGCAGCGCCGTGGCGTTGGCCTTGTGCTCGGCCGATAGCGACAGCAGATAGCAGCCCAGCCGCTGCGCGGTCGTCCGCAACTTCAGGTCGCAGACCTGACGCACCAGCGCCCGGAACTCCCTCGCCTCCGCCCGCAGCAGCGCGGTGACCAGAGACGCCTCCTGCGACATCAGCGACAGCAGGCCCGTGGCCTCGATGCACAGGACGCGGCTCGGCGTGATCGTCCGCACGGTCATCAGCCGGGGCAGCCGGGCCAACAAAGTCGCCAGACCCAGCGTCTCGCCCGTCCGGATCACGTCCACCACGGCTGTCGTCCCGTTCGGTGCCGCGTTGACAGCGGCGAGCTGACCCTCCAGCACGATGAAGAGCCGTTCCGCTTCCTCACCCTGATGGGCCAGCTCCATATTTTCCGGGGCGATAACGATGGAGCTGATCGCCGCGAGGCGTTCCGCTACGCGATCGTCCAGATCCTGGAGCAAAGGCGTGCTGCGCAGAGCCTTTGCGACGTTGGTGCTGTCGGGGTGGGAGGAGAGCGCCTGGATGAGCGTACTGCGACTGGGCATGTAAATCTGTCCGCCTTTTCGCTACCGCGAAAGAAGAGTCTGCGTGTAGCGGATCGAATTGACCTCAATCAAGCTATGGAGTGTCTGGCCCCTCGGGTTGCAAGGTGCGTGTTACAATTCGTTATATCCGTCAAGAGGGGATGTCGATGAACGCGATGGTGTGCGAGCGGTTCGGCGGCCCCGAGGTTCTGGCCCTGCGCGACGTTCCGGACCCGCCCCCGCCCGGCTCCGGCGAGCTCCAGGTGCGCCTCGCGGCGCGCGGAGTCCAATATGTCGATGTGCTGATGCTGGCCGGAAAATACCAGTTCCGTCCTGATCCTCCGTTCATTCCCGGCAGCGAAGCCGCCGGTCACGTGGTCGCAATCGGCCCGGATGTGACCGGTTTCGCCATCGGCGATGCGGTGATGTCGCGGCACAGTTCGGGGGCCCTGGCGGAGCTTGGAAACGCCAAAGCGGAGCTGTGCGACAGGGTCCCGGCAGGTTTGACACTGGCCCAGGCAGGCGTTTTTCGCGGGGCATATACGACTGCATATCATGCCTTGATTCAGCGCGGCCGGCTTAAGGAAGGCGAATGGGTGCTGGTGCATGGCGCGGCCGGGGGAATCGGCATCGCCGCGATCCAGGTCGCCAAGGCATTCGGCGCCACCGTCATCGCCACCGCGGGCAGCGAGGAAAAGCACGCCGCCTGCCTGGAGGAAGGTGCGGACTACGCGATCGACTACCGCTCGGGCTTCACCGACCAGGTGAAGCAACTGACGGATGGACGTGGCGTGGACATCGTCTGCGATCCCATTGGTGACAAGGTGGCGGAGGGATCGCTGCGCTGCCTGGCATGGTGCGGCAGGTTGCTGATCCCGGGCTTCCTGGGCGGCGGACCAACATATATCCGCAGCAACTATCTGCTGATCAAAGACATCGATGTCGTCGGCGTGCGAATCGGCGGCCTGAACGAAGCCAACCCGGCACTCGCCATCGCCAACATGAAGGCGCTGCTGGCGCTTGCGGAACAGGGCAAGCTGCGGCCCCGGATCTCGCATACCTTCCGGCTCGATCAGGCGGCCGAGGCGCTTCAGGCGGTGATCGATCGCCGTGTTATCGGCAAGGCGGTGCTGCTGAGCTGAGCCGCGGTTGCCGGGCGCAAAGTTGCCGCATAACGTTCCTGCCAACGGTTTGGAGGGATGGAGAATGGCGACACCCGGACGCGCTTTGCCGCAGCCGACGCCGGAAACGCAGCATTTCTGGGACGGCGCCAGAGCGGGGGAGTTACTGCTGCAGGGCTGCGACGACTGCGGCAAAGTCTATTTTCCGCCCCGGCCGTTCTGCCCGGCCTGCGCCTCCCGCCGGGTTTCCGTCACCAGGGCCAGCGGCAAGGCGAAGCTTTACAGCTATGTGATCCATCACCGTCCGGTGCCCGGCTTCACCCCGCCCTACGCCATCGCCGTCGTCGAATTGCAGGAGGGGCCGCGCATGATGACCAACATCGTGGACTGTCCGCAGACGCCGGAGGCGCTGGTTCTGGATATGCCTCTGGAAGTCGTGTTCGAGCCGCAGACCGAATCGATCACACTGCCCTTCTTCCGTCCGGCGCAAGGCTGAGCCGATGCCGCGCAACACCGTCGCCGTCGTCGGCGCCGCCGAAACCACCGAACTCGGCGTCATCCCCGGCCTGTCCCAAATCGGCTTGCATGCCGATGCCGCGCTGAACGCGATGGCCGATTGCGGCCTGAAGCCGAAGGATATCGACGGCATCGCAACGGCCGGGGAGACGCCGGTGCAACTGGCGCATTACCTCGGCATCACACCGGCATGGATCGACGGCACGTCCGTCGGCGGGTGCAGCTTCATGATCCATGTCCGCCATGCCGTGGCGGCGATCGAGGCCGGGCTGGCGAAGACGGTTTTGATCACCCATGGCGAAAGCGGCAAATCCCGCGTCGGCGCGCCACCGCGCTCGGTTCATCCCGCGTCGCTGAACGGGCAGTTCGAGCAGCCGTTCGGGCCTTTGGGTCCGCCCAGCATGTTCACGATTCCGGTGCTGCGGTTCATGAAAACCTATGGCGTGACCGAGGAGCAGATCGCTCAGGTCGCCGTGGTGCAGCGGGAATGGGCATCGAAGAACCCGCGGGCAACGTTTCGGTCGCCGATAACGGTGGACGATGTGCTGAATAGCCGCATGATCGCCTATCCGTTCCGGCTGCTGATGTGCTGCCTGGTGACCGACGGAGGCGGCGCGCTGATCCTGACATCCGCTGACCGGGCCAGGGATTTTCCGACCAGGCCGGTTTATGTCCTGGGCACCGGTGAGAGCGCCGAAACCCCGATGATCAGCCAGATGGAGGATTTCACCACTTCGCGCGCCTTCCGCATGGCGGGTCCGGCGGCATTCCGGGAAGCGGGAATCGCCCACAAGGACGTCGATCACCTGATGATCTATGACGCCTTCGCGCACCTGCCGATTTATGGGCTTGAAGATCTGGGTTTCGTGCCTCGCGGCGAGGCGGCTGCCTTTATCGCCGGGCGCAATACCGCTCCGGGTGAATCGTTGCCGTTGAATACCAATGGCGGCGGGCTGTCATACATGCATTCCGGCATGTACGGGATGTACGCATTGCAAGAGAGCGTGCGGCAGATGCGCGGGATTGCGCCGGCGCAAATCCCCGGGGCGAAAATCTCGGTGTGTCACGGCGTCGGCGGCATGTTCGCGGCATCCGGGACGATCATCTTCAGCAACCAGGCGCCATGAGCCTGTTCGCCGGGCTGAAGGTCATCGACTGTGCAAGCTGGATCGCCGGACCGGCGGCGGCGACGATGCTTTCCGATTTCGGTGCCGACGTGATCAAGATCGAGCCGCCCGGCGCCGGTGACCCGTGGCGGGCCTCCACCCCGATCCCGGGACGGGCGGTTGACTACTACTGGCAGTTGACATCGCGGAACAAACGCAGCCTGGCGCTGGACCTGAAGCAGCCGCAGGCACAGGCGGTGCTGCACCGGCTTGCCGGGGGCGCCGATGTTTTCATTACCAACTTCCCGCTGCCCGTCCGGCACCGGCTGCTGATGGCGGCGGGGGATTTGCTGCCGCTGAACCCGCGGCTGATCTATGCGTCTTTCACCGCCTATGGCGAGGCCGGCGAGGAGGCCGCAAAGACCGGGTTCGATTCGACCGCTTACTGGGCGCGCACCGGGCTGATGGACATGGTGCGCGCCGATGCGGCTACCATACCGTCGCGCTCAATGCCTGGCATGGGGGATCATCCGAGTGCCACCGCGCTATATGCCGCGATCGTCTCGGCCTTATACCGGCGGGAGAAGACCGGGCTGGGTGGGGTAGTGCAATCGTCGCTGTTGCAGAACGGGCTTTGGGCGAATAGCTGCGCCGTGCAGACCCGGCTGTTCGGCGAGCCCGTGCCGTTGCGGCCCCGGCGCGACGAGCCGCCCAATGCGCTGGCCAATCATTACCGGACCCGGGATGGCCGCTGGTTCATCATGGCGCTTTACAATGAGCAGCGGCAGTTGCCTTCATTTCTGTCGGCAATCGGACGCGCGGACCTGGCGGATGATCCTCGGTTTGCCGATCCGGAGGCGCGGAAACAGCATGCGCGGGAATTTGTGATGATCCTGGATGAGGTTTTCTCGCGCCGCGATCTTGCCGAGTGGCGAACGGTCCTGGATGCGGTCGGGGTGACGTTCGGGATCGTTGCTACAGTGGACGAGACGCTGGATGACCCGCAGATGCGCCATTGCGGGGCGCTGGCACCGTTCGCCGACGGACGCGGGTTGACGGTGATGACGCCGTTTCACATCGAGGGCGTCGATAAGTTGCCTGCTGGGCGCGCGCCTTCGGTGGGCCAGCATAGCGCGGCGGTGTTGGCGGAAGCCGGTTACAGCCGTGACGATATCGAGCGCCTGCGCGGCCTCGGCGTGGTGGCGTGACCGCCATGTTCGTTGCGGTTTCCCTGCTGACCATTACCGTTGCACTCGGAACCGGTCTGGCCTTGTGGCATCTGCGCGCAATGGATGACGGCCCGCCCGCCATGGTCGGACTGCTGCACGGGGTCATCGGAGCGATCGGACTTGGCGTTTTGCTGCTGGTTTTGCGCGGGCCGGCGCGCGGAGTCGCCGCGGGTGTCGAATCGTTCGGCACGACATCGGCGTTGCTGTTCAGCGCGGCCCTGCTGACCGGGATTGCGGTGCTTATGCGCCGGCAGCGCGTGTCTGCGGTGCTGATCGCGATCCATTCCGGATTTGCCGTCACCGGTTATTTTCTGTTGCTGGCCTGGAATTCATTGGGGTTTTGATCTGTGCTCGGTTGTACTGATCTGATTGCAAGGAGGATGTTCATGCTCGACCTGCCAGCCAAAGACGGCGCCCCATGACCAGGATTGCCGCGGAGGACTATCTGGACGCGCTAGCCGCGCACGGCATCGAGCATCTGTTCGTCAATCCGGGCACGGATTTCCCGCCCATAGTGGAAGCTTTTTCGCGCGCAGCGGGCACCAACCGAAAGGTGCCGCGACCGATGGTCGTTCCGCACGAAGGCGTCGCGGTCGCCATGGCGCACGGCTACACCGCGGTGACCGGGAGGCCGCAGGCGGTCATGCTGCACACCAATGTTGGCACCGCGAACGCGATCAACATGCTGATCAACGCGAGCCGCGACCGGGTGCCGATGCTGCTGACCTCCGGCCGCACCCCCTATACCGAAAGCGGCGCGGAAGGATCGCGCAGCGCGCATATTCAGTGGGCACAGGAAATGTTCGACCAGGCCGGCATGCTGCGCGAACTGGTCAAGTGGGAGTACGAAATGAGGCGCGGCGATCAGGCCGCAACGGCCGTGGACCGCGCGCTGGAGATTGCCTCGGCATCCCCGCAAGGGCCGGTCTATCTCAGCCTGCCGCGCGAGGTCCTTGGCGAGCGTGTTTCGGCCCCCGCGGTAAGCAGCCGCGATCGTCGAGCCGAACCGCGTCCGCCCGTGGCGCAGCCTGACGACATCGAGACGCTGGCGGACTGGATCGCCGAGGCGAGGAACCCGCTGATCATCAGCGGCATGCTGGGGAAAGATCCGCGTGACAGCGTCGTGCTCGCGCGTCTGGCCGAACGCTATGCGCTTCCGGTCATTCCTTACCATACCCGATATTTCGCCCTGTCGGCGGATCATCCGATGTTCCAGGGATCGCTGCCCGGGCCGTTGCTGGAAGACGCGGATTTGGTAATCGTGTTCGAAACGGATGTGCCATGGCTGCCAACCAAACAATCTCCACCTTCGCACGCCCGCATCGTGCAAATCGGTGAAGATCCGCTGCACAGCCGCCTGCCGATGCGCAGCTTCCCTTCAGATCTCACGATAACCGCAACGTGCCTATCCGTGCTGGAAGCGCTTGAAATTGCCTTGGACCGCAGGGCGGCGCCCCATGTCGCCGCTCGTGATACCCGCCTGCGGGATCGTTCGCAGCGGTTGCACGATGGATGGAAGCGCGAAGCGGAACAAGCCGGGGAAGCGGGGGGGATCACCCTGCCCTGGCTTAACCATTGTCTTCGCGAAGTCATCGACGCCGGCACGAAAGTGATCAGCGAATACTCGTTCCGGCAGGAATACTGTCCGCTGGCGAACCCCGGGAGCTTGTTCGCCCTCAGCAATGCCGGCGGCCTCGGTTGGGGCTTTCCGGCCTCGCTCGGCGTAAAGTTGGCATCGCCGGGAAGTCTGGTCCTGTCGGTTCTCGGCGATGGCGCCTACATGTTTTCCAACCCGACGGCGTGCCATTACGTTTCGCAGATGCAGAACCTGCCGGTGCTGACGATCATCTACAACAACGGGCTATACGGCGCGGTCAGGCACGCCACCCTGGATATGTACGGCCACGGTCTGGCCGCGGAGGCCGATGGCCGTTTGCTGGCTGATCTGCCTGCACCGCGGTTTGAGAAGATCGTGGCGGCGCATGACGGGCATGCGGAACGTGTCGATAGGCCCGCGGACGTTCCTGCGGCGCTGCAACGCGCCGCGGCCGCCGTGCGCGGAGGGAACCAGGCACTGGTCAATGTCGTTTGCAACTAACCCGGGCGGCGCGATCGCGACAGCCAGGTAAACACTGCACCCGCGGCCATCAGAGCCGACGTTCCGAAGAACACCGCCCGCATCCCGATATGACCTCCGACGAAACCGCCGATCACCGGCCCGGCGACCTGGCCGACATACTGCGAGGACGTTGAATAGCCGAGGATACTGCCTGCGATACGTTCAGGAACGTTGTGGCGGATCACCGTCGCAACGCAGGGCAGCAACCCGCCGAGCGACAGCCCCATCAGGAAGCGCAAGCCCACCAACTGCCAGCCCGCCGTAACGAAAGCCTGTGGTATCAGAAGCAGCGCCGACACCCCGAGGCACCCCACGATAACCTTCAAGTGCCCCAGCCGATCGGCGAGTTTTCCGAGGCGGGAGGCGGAGAGCATGCTGCCAAGCGCCGCCGCCGACATCGCAAAACCGGCCACCACCGTCACCCGTGCTTCGTCCGAAACAATCGTCTCCACATATACCGTAATGATCGGCTCGATCGACATGTTCGCCAGCATCAGCAGCATGCCCGTCACCAGCATCGCGACGACAGGCCGCTTGTCCGGAATGCTTGCCCAGCCGCCCTGCCGCGAAGCCGCGTTCCGGCGGGACGGTCGCGGTTCCTCCCTGATCAGGAACATCGTCGCCAGGAACGAAACGAAGATGATCGCCCCGGCCGCCAGGAAGGTCATTCTGATACCGATTAGTTGCGGCAGAACGCCGCCAATCAGCGGGCCGGCAAGGTTGCCGGCCATGATGCCGGAGGACATGACGCCCAGCGCCCATGCGGTTTGCGCACGCGGCGTTTGCGTCGCTACCAGGACGGTCGAGCCGGAGGAATAGCCGCCCAACAGCCCCGCCAACAGCCGCAGGCCGACGAGCTGGTAGACGGTCTGCGACAGACCGATGAGAGACATGGCAACGGCCATGCCGAGGCTGGCGCGGATCAGCATCAATTTGCGGCCATACTGATCGCCGAGCCGACCCCAAAGCGGCGCGAACATCGCGGCGGTCAGAAAGGTGGCGCCGTAAGCCACCCCGGACCATTGCACGATCGCGGCATGATCGCTCACGCCAAGCTGCTCGACATAGAGCGGCAGGAACGGCAGCAGCAATGTCATTGCAACGATGGTGGTGAAGGAGCCGAACACGCAGACCCAAAGGTTGCGCTGCCAATGGGCGGTGCCGGTTTGCTCGATGTTCGCATCCATCGCCGCAGCATCCGACGGGGCGGCTTTGCAGGCAATGCCCCGATCTGGTACGAGGTCGAGGCCGTCGATGGAGCGCCTCATTCATGAGCTACGAACCCAAGCGGGCAGACTTTTCCGTGCCCGTCCGTATCAACCTGTATTCCGATACGCAGACCCGGCCCTCCCGCGCGATGAAGGAGGCGATGCTGGCAGCCGAAGTCGGCGACGAACAAGGCGGCTCCGACCCCACGGTGTGGGAGCTGTGCGATCGGACGGCTGCGCTGTTGGGCAAGGAGGCCGCGATGTTCATGCCATCCGGCACCATGTGCAACCAGGTCGCCATCGCGACGCATTGCCGCCCCGGGGACGAAATCCTGGCGCATGAGGATGCGCACATCCAAGGCAGCGAAGGCGGCGGCCCCGGCGCGATCAGCGGGGTAATGATCCGCGGCTTGCAGGGGCCGCGGGGGAAATTTTCGGCGCCAACGGTTCGCGAGGCGATCCGCCCGGTATCAAGATATTCACCGCCGCAACGTCTGTTAGAGGTCGAACAGACCGCAAACAAAGGCGGCGGTGCCTGCTGGCGGGTTGAAGAATTGCAGGCGGTTGCCGCGGTCGCGCGGGAACGCGGCATGAATGTCCATATGGACGGCGCCAGGGTGGTGAACGCGGCGGTGGCCCTGGGCGTCCCGCTCAGCGAGGTCGTTGCGGACTGCGACACTGTCATGCTGGATTTCACCAAGGGGCTTGGCGCGCCGCTTGGTGCCGTGCTGGCCGGTACTAAGGATTTTATCGGCCAGGCATGGCGCTGGAAGCAGCGGCTGGGTGGATCGATGCGTCAGGGCGGCATGAATGCCGCCGCCTGTATATACGCGTTGCAACATAATATCCCGCGTCTCGCGGACGATCATGCCAACGCGGCGGCCCTGGCGCGCGGAATGGCACAGATACCGGGGATCACGGTGGAACCGCCGGAAACGAATCTGGTATTCTTTGATACCAGCAGCGCCGGCTTGACTACCGCGGAATTTGCCGCGCGGCTCCGGTGCATGGGTGTAACGATATCTGTGTCGGCGGCATATCGCGGACGCGCATGCACCCACCTGGACATCAGCGCGGATCAAATCGGCGAGGCGCTGGCAATCATGAGACAGGCAGTGGGGCATTCATAGTGACGATTCGCCCGGCCGATCACGGATTGAGCCATACGTTGGCCATCCGCGGTATCCGGAACGGAACGAACCCGCCGACATTGGACCGCACCGCCTGAATTTTCGTTAAAGATCCAAACGGAACCGCGTAAACACGTTCCAGAACCAGCTTCTGCATGCGCGCGAAAGCCTCCTGCCGCCCCTCCACCGTCGGTAGGTTGTTCATTTCGTTCCACGCGGACAGGACCTCGGGATCGTCCTTCCCGCCCTCCGGCTTATAGGTTGCGTTCGGCTGCACCAGGAATTGCATCACGGCCAGCGGCCCGAGCGCCGGCTGGGTGCCCCAGCCGGTGAAATGAAAGTTCCAGCCTGCCGTCGTATTTTGCATCATCTGCACGGATGTCGGCCAGTCCACCACCTTCATTTGAGCATTGATACCAACCGCCTCAAGCTGCTGCTGCATCACCAGGGCGGAATTGTACATCGGCGGATAGTCCTTGTTTGTCAGCAGGATGACAGGCTCACCCTGATAGCCGGCCTGAACGAGGTATTTCTTCGCCACCTCCGGATCATGCAGGTTGTAAGTTTCCCTACCGGCATTGGTATAGTCGGACTGATCGGGATACTGGAAACCGACGTTCAAATCATAGTTGCCGTCCGACGCGGCATCCATGATCTCGTCCATGTCCAACGCCGCCTGGATGGCTTTGCGGACCAGAAGCTTGTCCGTCGGCGGGCTCGACGTGTTGGGATTGGCGATCTGGATCCACCAATTTTTCAGCGGAAGAACCGCAATATTCGTGTTTTGCTTCAGTTCCGGCAAGGAGGTGGCCGGCACGTCCTCGACACCCTGAAACTCTCCGGCGAGCAGACCCGCCACCCGAGCGCCGGGCTCGGTCACGATGCGGAAGACTACTGAATCGAGGCACGCCAGCTTATAGCCGCCGAAGCCGGTTCGTTCTCGAAAGCTCTCATTCGGCCGGTAGCCATCGAAGCGTTTCAACCTGACCGAGGCGCCCGGGACGGCCTCGACAAACTGATACGGCCCGGTACCGATGGGCTGGGTCAGTTGCAGCCCGGGGGTGTCCCGATTTTCCGCTGGTATGATAACAATCGGCACACTGAACGAAGACAGTGCCTCGATGAACGTGGGCTGGACTCTTGTCATATGTATCACGAAGGTTTCCGCATCCGGCGCATCCCAGCGCGCGACGTTGTCCAACGTGCTGCGCTGAAGTCCGACCCTGGCATATCGATCGAACGACGCAACCACGTCAGCCGAAGTCAGCGCCTTGCCGTTATGGAAATGAATACCCTTCCGTAGCCTGAACGTATAACTCAGATGGTCGGGCGTTTCCCGCATCGAAGCAGCCAGTTCCAAAATCGGCCGATTGTTCTCATCCCGAGTCATCAGCGATTCATAGATATTCATCGCAATGTTGCGGGTAGAGATCGTGGCAGACGTCATCTGATCCAGCGTGTTGACGTTCGCTTCCTGAGCGAAAACGAAGGTACCTCCGATATGTGGACAACTGAACGGCTCAGCGTGCGCCCCGGCCAAATGAAGGCCCAGGAACAGACAAACGCTGGCAAAGAGGCCGAGTCTCATCAAATGGTATCCCAAATGCCGGCGGAAGGCGTCAAGCGAACGGAGCGGGCTCGGCTTCCAGAAACGGCGTTCCGGTCTCCGCCAAGGTGCGCAACAAAGGCGAAGGCGTCCAGCGTTCGCCGTATTGCTGATGCCAGGCAGCAATCTGAGCGTAAATATTTTTGACGCCGATGCCGTCAGCCCAGAACATCAGGCCGCCGCGGTACCGCGGAAACCCGAAGCCGTGCAGCCACATGACATCAATGTCGCTGGCTCGGTAGACCTTGCCTTCCTCCAGGATGCGGCAGGCCTCGTTGACCGATGCGAACAGCAACCGATGCAGGATTTCCGTATCTTCGAAGCTTCTTTGCGGCACCCCCAGCTCGGCGGCGACTGATGCAATGATAGCCGCGACCTCAGGATCGGGATGCGGAGTCCGATCGCCTTTCTCGTAACGATACCAACCCGCATTCGTCTTCTGCCCGTACCGCCCCAACTCCACCAACCGATCCGCGATCGGCAATTTCCTGTAGTTTGGATTCGCGGCCGCCCGACGCTTGCGGCCCTCCGCGCCGATATCGAGTCCCGCGAGATCTCCCACCGCAAACGGTCCCATCGGGTAGCCGAAATCGACCATCACCCGGTCAACCTGTTCCGGTAGACAACCTTCCTCCAAGAGAATGACCATTTCACTGTTGAACGGCGCACGCGACCGGTTGGCCACAAATCCATCGGTGTTGCCGGCCATCGCCGAAATCTTGCCGATACGCCGCCCGAGCGCCATGGCGGTCAGCAAGGTCTCCGGCGAAGCCTTCGACGGACGAACGACTTCCAGAAGCTTCATGACGTTAGCTGGCGAAAAGAAGTGCGTGCCCGCAACGTATTCCGGACGCTTCGTCACCGCAGCGAGTTCATCCATATCCAGTGCCGACGTGTTGGAAAACAAAAACGCCCCCGGCCCCAAAATCTCATCAAGCTTCTCAAAGATCGGCTTTTTTACATCCATACGCTCAAAAACTGCTTCAATGACAACGTCGCTGTGGGCGATTTCCGAATAGTGGCCGACAGGATGGATGCGCGCGAGGCGGCGCTGCATCTCATCTTCTGTCAGACTGCCGCGCTTAACGGATGTGGCGTAGTTGGACCGGATGCGTTCCATGCCCCGATCCAGCGCCTCTTGCGACGCATCCATGATTTTCACGTCGAAGCCGAAATCCGCGAAGGACATGGCGATCCCACCGCCCATGGTGCCCGCCCCGATGATGGCCGGCGCGGTGACCTCGTGCGCCGTAACGTCCTTTGGCAGATCCGGCAGTTTTGCAACCTCCCGTTCGGCGAAGAAGGCATGGCGAAGGGCTTTGGCTTCGTCCGAGCTTACCAGTTCCGCAAATAGTTCGGCTTCACGCTGAATGCCTTCGTCGAATGGCAGTTTGCAGGCAGCCTCGACGGCGGCGATGCAATGAAACGGCGCCTTCTGGTTGCGTGCCTTGCGTGCGATCGACTTTCGGATGGCGTCAAATACGCCCGGGTCGGCCGTAACGGTCTTGTCCCGGACACGAGGCAAGGGCCTTAGATCGGCGATCTTCCGGGCATAAGCAACCGCGGATTGACGCAAATCGGCGCCCTCCGGCAGCACGTCATCAAGAATGCCAAGCCTGGCCGCTTCCGGGGCCGGAACATGACGGCCGGAGGTGATCATATCGAGGCCAGCCTGTGCCCCGACGATCCGGGGCAGACGCTGGGTGCCGCCACCGCCGGGCAAAATGCCGATAAGCACTTCGGGAAGGCCGACTTTGGCGGACGGAACGGCGATTCGGTAGTGGCAAGCGAGTGCGTTTTCCAGTCCGCCACCAAGCGCGAAACCATGGATGGCAGCGACAACCGGCTTGCCGCTCGCGTCGAGCACGTCATAGGTGCGTTGGCCAATCGGCAGACGCTTGCGGCCGGTTCCGAAGCCACGGATGTCCGCCCCCGCAATAAAGCTGCGTCCATCACCAATCAGCACCATCGCCGTGATCGAAGGATCGGCGTTGGCGATGTTGAGCGACTCGATGATACCCTCGGACACCCCCGGCCCAAGCGCGTTGACCGGCGGGTAGTTGACGATAATCAGGCCGATTTCGCCGTCCTTTTCGAGACGAACGACCGGGGGGAAATCTGACATGGGGCGGTTTCCTCTCGCTGTCGAAGCGGAGGATAGGGGGCATCAGCAGCCGCGTCCACGCCCTGCCACCCTTCAGCCGGATGCGGCGTCGCGGCCGGACGCCCTTTCCCGCAACGTAAATTTCTGGATCTTGCCGGTGGACGTCTTCGGGATGTCGCCGAAAACCACCCGTTTCGGCACTTTGAAACGAGCCAGCGACTGCCGGCAGAACTGGATGATGTCTGCCTCGGTCACACCGGCGCCGTCCGGTTTCAGTTCCAGGAAGGCACAAGGCGTTTCGCCCCAGGTCGGATCCGGCTGCGCAACCACCGCGGCGAGCAGCACCGCCGGATGGCGCGACAGCACTTCTTCCACCTCCAGCGTGGAGATATTTTCTCCGCCGGATATGATAATATCTTTCGACCGGTCTTTGATCTCAACGTAACCGTCCGGGTGCCAAACAGCCAGGTCACCGGAAAGATACCAATCTCCAACCAGAGTCTTGCCCGTGGACGCCGGGTTGGACAGATACCCCTTCATTACCGTATTGCCGCGCATCATCAGTTCGCCCATCGTCGTCCCGTCCCGCGGGACGGGCGTCATCGTTGCGGTGTCCGCGACCATCATATCGGCGACAGTCGGATAGGCGACCCCCTGCCGCGCCATGTTGAGATAACGTTGGTCCGGTGGCCCATCGTTCCATTCCGGCTGTGGCACGCACGACGTTGCAGGACCATATGTTTCGGTCGCGCCGTACAGATGAGTGACCCGAAAACCAAGTTCCTCCATCGCCCGCAGAACGGAGGAAGGCGGCGCCGCCCCGCCCGTTGCGACATTGACCGTCTGGCTGAACGCAACGCGTTGCGCCGCCGGCGCCTGCGCCAGCATATTCAGCACGATCGGGGCGCCACACAGATGGGTCACATGATGTTGCGCAATGAACTGGAAGATCATTGCCGTATCGACCTTCCGCAGGCAAACCTGCGTTCCCCCCACCGCGACCACCGCCCACGGATAGGACCAACCGCTGCAATGGAACATCGGCAGCGTCCAGAGATAGACGCTGTCGAAGCTCAAGCCGAACATCAGTGCATTGCCGAGCGCTTGAAGATAAGCGCCCCGATGGCTGTACACAGCCCCCTTCGGATCCCCTGTCGTTCCCGATGTATACAAAAGACAAATCGACTGCCATTCGTCCTGCGGTTCCCGCCACTCGAACGACGATCGGGTACCGGCCAGCAGGGCTTCATAGGTTAATTCGCCGATGGCGGGAGCGTCCGGCAACCCCGGGTTTTCGATATCGACGATAAGCAAATCATGATCCAACTGATGGCGCGCAATCGACAACAGCGGTGCAAACTCGCGATCCACGATCAGCACCTTGGCGCGTCCGTGGTTCAGCGAAAAAGCAATCGTCGCTGCGTCCAGCCGGGTGTTCAACGGATTCAGCACCGCCCCGAGCATCGGCACGGCGAAATGAGCCTCGATCATTTCCGGCACGTTCGACGCCAGGATGGCGACCGTATCCAGGCGTCCGACACGCCGGTCCGCCAACGCGGCAGCCAGCCGCACGCTACGCTCATACAGATCGGCGTAGCTGAAACGCCGCTCACCGTCGATCACCGCGATCTTGTCGCGGAACGAACTCACCGCGCGGCGAAGGAAACTGACTGGCGACAGCGGAACGAAATTGGCGGGATGGCGATCCAGCCCGGTCTCGAACGGGTGGCCGGCGGCTTGCTGGTCCATCATATCCTCCCTGGCAGTCGAAATGTTTCGGTCAAAGTCCGCTGACGAGATGGCCGCCATCAACCGCGACGACACTGCCGGTCATGTACGACCCAGCATCGGAGGCAAGCAGAAGCAGCGGACCGTCCAGTTCCCTGGCCTCTCCCAACCGCCGCTGCGGTATCCGCCGGATCAGCGCCTTTCCGGCATCGCTGCTGAAGAACGCATCGTTCAGTTCGGTTTCTATGTACCCTGGCGCCAAAGCATTGACCCGTATCCGGTGCCGCGCCCACTCGAGTGCGAGCGATTTCGTCATCTGTACGACACCGGCTTTCGAGATGGCATACGGCGCAACACCACCAGCCACTCGCAAACCCAGAATCGACGCGATATTGACGATGCTGCCGGGCACGGAATGATGGATCATTCTCTGTGCCGCGTGCTGGGCAACCAGCCATGCGCCTTTAAGGTTTGTATCGATGACGCTGGCCCAGTCGCTTTCGGCTACTTCCAGCGCTGCCCTCGTGCTCGTTACGCCAGCGTTGTTGATTAGCACCGTAACGGGACCAAACCGCTCTTCAGCCGCAGCGAACCCCTGCGCGATACTGCTTGCATCGGTAACGTCCATTCGCACGCTCTGTGATTGCGCACCGATGGACCCAACGGTCTCGGCGAGTGCTGCCTCGCGGCGGGCGCCGACGGTGACCGTCGCTCCGGCTGCGGCGAGCACCCTGGCAAAGTGCCGCCCCAGTCCGCTGGACGCCCCGGTGACCAGCGCATGCCGGCCGTCCAGGCCAAACGCGGTCATGGTGCCGGCACCTTGTCCCAGACAAGGATCGATCGCCCTTCCTTGCCGTCGAGATAGCTTCGATACGGTGCAGTGGTGATTGTCAGCGTATTCCCGTCCAGGTCAAAGAAACGGACCTGATCGGTCCCCGTCCAGCCCTGATTCCAGGAAATGTCGATATGATGCGTCACCTGCTTATTGCCGAGCGTATATGTTCCGGCATAGGCCACCATCGAACCCAGCAACTGAACGCCTTCCTCTTCAGTCGGAACGACATCCCGCGGCGCGGCGCGGTCCTGGCGGATGAAAATCGCGTACATCCGCCCGTCCGGCGCATATCCCAGATACCCGTCCGGATGCGCACCGAACTGGTCGTGCCTCCGCCCTGTGGCTGTTTCTTCGCGTTCATAGGACCGCAGCTTCCAGGTGCCCAGGACGGCCTCGGCGTTTTGTGTCATACGGACTCCTCCGGTTGTTCAAGGCGTTCACGCACGGCGGCGGCATGTTGCAGGGCAGGGTCGACCCACCGTGCCGCAGCCGCAACGGCCGGCGCGAGGTCAAAGGCTTCCGTCAGGTCGATGCCGGCATCCTGCACGGCCGGGTCGCGGGCCAGTACTTCGGCCAGTGTCGCGCCCGTGCGACGGACCTCCTCGGCTGCTTGTTCGACAAAATGGTGCGCGACTTCCCGGCCGAGCTTTGGCCCCAGCCGCCCGGCTGCGGCGTCGGCGAACAGCAGTCCGCGGGTCAGATCGATGTTAGCGCGCATCCGGTCCGGGAAAACAACGAGACCATCGGCTAGCAGTTTCGCTTCCCGCAACGCACCCGAAATCAAGCCGAACAGCGGTGGCAAAACGATCCATTCTGCATGCCACAACCCGGCCGGCCGCTCGTGCGCGGCGGCCATTGCTTCAAGCAAAGTGGACGCATGTCCTTTGGCGGCCGCGTGCGCAGCCAGAATGATTGTGGAGCCAACCGGATTGCGCTTGTGCGGCATCGCCGACGAACCGCCTCGGCCGGGCATGTGCGGTTCAGCGACCTCGCCAATCTCCGTCGAGACGAGACTGACCACATCGGTCGCCATTTTAGCCAACGCGCCGATCAACTGCACCAGCCAGAACCCGGTTTCCGCCATCCGGGATCGATTCGTGTGCCAGCATAAGGGCGTGACGCCCAGCCTAAGTTCCTGCGCCAAACCGTTTAGCACATGGACCCCGTTCTCACCCAGGGAGGCCAAAGTTCCGACAGGGCCGCCGAGCGACGCCACCAGCACGCGACGACGCACATCAGGCAAGCGATCCGCTACGTCAGCGATGCCGGTCAGCCAGACAGCAACCTTGTAGCCGAAACTGATCGGAGCGGCGTGCTGGCCGTAAGTGCGTCCGACGCAAGGCGTTGCGCGATGCTCATCCGCCAGTCGCGATAGGCCTGTAACGATCTCGCCGATATCACGTGCAATCACATCGAACGCGTCGCGCACACGCAGAACCAATGCGGTGTCGATAATATCCTGGGTCGTCGCGCCTTTATGGAAGGACCGTTCCAGGTTCGGGGGCAGGCGTTTTTGCACCGCTTGGACAAACGGTATCGTCGGCACCCCGGCGATGCCCGTGCGAACGCCAAGTGCGGCAATGTCGAGGTCTTCCGGCCGTATCGCCTCGATCGCGGGCGCCAGCGCTTCGGGCGCCAGCCTGATCCAACTTTGGCTGCGCGCCAGGGCGGCTTCGACTGCCAGCATGCTGCCGATCCAGGCGGTGTCGGAAAAGCATGCCCGCATCGCATCCGTTGCAAACAACGGCCCGACCAATTCCGAATCCAGCGGCGAAAATGTCATCGCGCACCTCCGATCGGCCTGATCAGAAAATCCCCGACGAGATCGGCAATTTCTTCGGGTGCCTCCCATATCGCGCGGTGGCCGAGGTCATGCAGCAGTTCCAACCGCGCATTCGGAATACGCGAAGCCAGTATCCTGGAATTCCGGGGTTTCACCAAAACGTCGTGCGCGCCGGTGGCGACCAGCGTTGGCGCCTTGATCCGCGGCAGGTCGCGGTAGCGATCGAACTTCCGCAATGACTCCATCTGGCGTTGGGCCACGAAAATTGGTGTGGGATACCTCAGCTCCCGGCGCATCTGCTGTTCCACAGCTTCGGCATGCGTGGCCAGATATTCGGGCGAGTAGGTGACCGGCCACGCCAGCCGCGCAGCCTCCTCCGGCGTTTGTTTCTCCGTCACCATCAGGCGGTCGAAAACGGACCGCGACGCAGGCTCCGCCCAGATTCCGCCGCAGAAAGTTCCAAACAAAACCAAACGATCCAGCCGATCGGCGTGACGGAGGGCAACTTCCTGGGCAATCGCGCCACCCATCGAAAAGCCGAACAGATGTACGCGCGGAACCACCAGGTGATCCAGCAAGCCGATGACGTCTGCCGCCATATCCGAAAATTCGTAGCCATAGTCGGGCTTTTCGCTGCGACCCGTGCCGCGGTTGTCGAAGATGATAACGCTTAGGCGTTCCGCCAGGCGGTCGATAAACGCAGTCGGCCAAGCGAAGCTACTGAGACGATAGCCGTTGACCAGGCACACAGCCGGCCCATCTCCGGCGACGTTATAATAGAGCGAGACCTTGCTGTTGGTTGTAAATGGCATAAGGGCCGATCTTAGCTTTCCGATTTTGCGGCGGGTACGTCGTGTTTTTCGACGAATGACGCCACTGCGGGCGCGAACAGGGTTTGCGACCGGTTGCCGACGAAAACGCCAATGTGGCCGCCCGCCAGCGCCAGTTCAGTGTAGTCGGAGCTGCCAACCTTCGGCCCCAGCGCGCGGGACGTTGCCGGCGGAATGATGTGATCGTCCTTGGCGTAGACGTTCAGCACCGGCATCTTGATATTGCCGAGGTCCACTCTCCGCCCGTCCAATTCCCATTCATTGCGGACCAGCTTATTCTGCTGGTACAGATCCTTCATCCACTGTTTCGCCGCCTCTCCCGGGTGGTCCGGCCGATCGGCGATCCATTTTTCCATGCGGAGCCAGTTCATGAGGCGTTGCTCGTCGTCAACGAACTCCAGCAGATCGAGATTGTACTTCAGCAAGCTGCGCATGGGGGACATTTGGTTGAAGATCGCCGCCATGAATTCCCCCGGCAGGTTTCCGTTCGCGTCTATCAGACGGTCAACGTCTTCCGGGGTAAGGCTGCGGGTCCAGATGTTGATAAAGCCGTGGCCGAGACGTTCTTCAATCGTATCGGCATGAAAATCGATCGGCGTGATGGTAAGGCAAAGCGTGTTGACCCGATCGGGCTCCAGCGCAGCAAAGGCCGTGGTGAAAACACCACCTTCGCAGACACCCATCAGGTTGACCTTCGGCACACCGGCCCGATTCGCGATTTCGGTTACGCAGTCGGAGAGATAGCCGAGGATATAATCATCCAGCGTCAGGTAGCGATCCGCCCGGGACGGGTTCCCCCAGTCCACAACGTAAAGATCGAGTCCGAGGTTCAAAAGGTTCCGAACCAGTGACCGATCTTCCTGAAGGTCAGTCATCGTCCAGCGGCCGACAAGACCGTAACAAATTAGCAGCGGCACGTGGACGCGCTGCGGGGTCAGCGGACGGTAGTGAAACAGGCTGACCTTGTCCTGGCTCCATACCAGATCTTTCGGTGTGGTCGCGATCTGCACGTCCGAGTCGCGCAGATCGTGCAATAGCTGGCCGCCGGTCAGCATTTTTGCGCCGATCTTGGCGGCATCGGATAAGACGTTTGTTCCGATCTGCGTCATGTGTGCGTTCCCCTCTGCCTGGCGGCGGGCCGGCGCGCGGGTTGTTGCGCAATCGCGTTGTGTTGGTCCCGCCGCATGGCGCGCATTTCCCGCCGAAGCTCGGTGACCGTGCGGTGAACGTCATCCAGTTCGGTGCGCGTTGGAAAGCCGTATTGCTTGCCGATATGCTCGACAAGATCCTGCTGCGCCAGCCGAAGCTCGGTCGTTGCGCGGATCATCGCGGCCTGGGTCTGCAAGTATCGTTCGGACCGCTGGGTTTCCAGCAATTCGCGATTGGCGGTTTCCACCCAGAGGCCCAGGGCCGCTTTGGCGTCCGCGGCGTTGGCGTCCGCCGCCAACTGCTCGGTGAAACGGCGTCCCGCCCGCAGCCATGCCTCCAACGTGACAGCGTTATGTTCCAGGCTGCGGCGGCGCAGATTCATCCACGCCTGTAGCACCCCGGCATAGCGCCGCTCGGCCTCCCACAAGTCGGCGAAGCGCGGCCCTTCCGCCATCCGGCCAAGCACTTCGTCCATTTCGCCCGTTGCGCCGATCCAGGTTCGCGGATCGGCCATTTTCCGGAATGTTGCCTCTACGATACCGTCGCCACCAGAGGCCGCCGGAAGGCTGGTGGCCAGCTTGGCACAGACGGAAGTGGCGGCCGACCAGAGATCCATGACGGACTTGCTGGCCCGGGCAAGTTCGGTGGCGCCAGCGGAAAGATCCGCCGGCATCGTCGGCATCATGGGAATTTTGCCCGACGCGACGGCCTTCATGCCTTCCGCCAGCGCCTTGCCGGCCTGCTCCTGGGCGCGCATCAGGGCCTGCCCCTGAGCAGTCCAGAAGTCCGTAACGGCTTTCGAATAATCGAACGGGTTCATGTGGCGGCTCAGTATTTCAATGTCGCAACGCTGCGCAGTTCCTCCGGCGTGCTGGTGCCGAAGCCGAAGAATTCCAGATAGGCCGGGATTTGTTCGAACAGCATGTCGGTTCCGACCTGGATGGTGCAGCCTTTTTCCCTGGCGGCGCGAAGGAATGGGGTAAATTCTTCCTTCATGACGACTTCGCCGACGAATGTATCCGGGGTGATTCTGGAAACATCAACGGGCAAAGGGTCGCCCGGCTTCATGCCGAGCGGTGTGGCATTGACAACGATATCGTATCCCACGGGATCTTTCGATCCGGTCTTAACTTCCAGCTCACGATAATGTTGCCGAAGCCGATCGCCCAACGCTTCCGCGGAATCTGCTACGGGATCAAACAGGCCGATGGCGGACGCACCGGCCGCGGCGAGCGACGCCGCGATGGCGGATCCGACGCCGCCGCAGCCAACCACCAGCGCCCGTGCTCCGGCGATCCTTTTTCCTTTGCGCTCCACGCCACGAGTGAAACCGGCACCATCGAACATGTCGCCCAGCAGCGTCCCGTCAGGGCGCCGCAAAACAGCGTTGCAGGCGCCGGCGATCTTCGCCGTTGTGGTGATCTCATCGACAAGCTTCGTCGTCGTCACCTTGTGCGGCATGGTAACCAGCGCGCCATGCACGTTGGTCGTCCGGAACAGCGACTTCAACAGGCCCGGGTAGTTCGGCGGTTCCACGCCCACCGGCACGACAACAACATCGATCCCCTTCATCTCGAACCAGGGGTTATAAATCATGGGCGCCTTGAATGATTCGGTCGGGAAACCGAGATGCACGATCAGCTTGGTCCTGCCGGTGATCATGGTTGCGCTCCGTCAGACATCGAAGAACACTGTTTCATTTTCGCCCTGAAGATGGATGTCAAAGACGTAGACGGCACCGCCGTCCCGGTTCTCCCGCCGTGCCAAGAGCGTCTGCCGGCGGAGCGCCGGTTCGATCATGCGCAGCACGGGGTCCTCCTCGTTCAGCGCCGCTTCGTCGTCGAAATACATGCGGGTTGCCAGACCGATGTTGATGCCGCGTGCGGCCAGCCAGATGTTGACGTGCGGGGCCATCGGTTTGTGGCCGCGGCGGCCGGTCACCGGACCTGGCTTGATCGTATCGAAACGATACAGGCCGGTGTCGAATTCGGTGCCGGTGCGGCCCCAACCGCGGAAGCCGGGATCAAGCGGCTTGTCCGTTTGCCCGTCCGCCGGATGGTTGTAACGGCCCGCGGCGTTGGCCTGCCAGATTTCCAGCAGGATGTCCTTGCACGGAGACCCCAACCCGTCCAGCACCCGACCTTCGATACGGATACGCTCGCCCTGCGTGTTCCGCGCGGCAAGGATATTGCCGAAAGGCTTCTCGAAAATATCGAACCCGGCCTGATGCGGGATCAGACCGATATGGACGTAGGGGCCGGCGGTCTGGGATGGCGTCTCCGGCAGATACTCCAGCTTGGTCATGGCGCTAATTCCCCTGAAGCTTGTTTTCGAACAGCGTCGACCTCGTCCCTCGCAACACGATGTCGAAGCGATATGCCAGGCTGTCCAGCGGAACCGCGGCGTTCAGGTCCAACGGGGCCACCAGCCGCTGCCGCGCCGCCGGGTCGGGGATGGTGTTGAGGATCGAATCCATCGGGATCAGCGGATCGCCCTCGAAATACATCTGGGTGATCAGCCGCTGGGCAAAGCCGGAACCCGACAGCGAGAAATGGATATGCGCCGGCCGCCAGGAATTCACGTGATTGCGGAACGGATACGCTCCGGGCTTGACGGTGCGAAACGCATACGCCCCGGTTTCGTCCGTAATCACCCGCCCGCAACCGCCGAAATTCGGGTCGATCGGCGCCAGGTAAGTATCATTCTTGTGCCGGTATCGGCCGCCGGCATTGGCCTGCCACACCTCCACCAGCGTATTCGGGACGCCCCGCCCATTCTCATCCAGCACCCGCCCATGCACGACCGTGCGCTCGCCGATCGGCTCGCCGGTCTTGGCGTAATTCAGCAGAAGATCGTGATCCAAAGGACCAAACTCCTCCCGCCCGAACACCGGCCCGGTAAACTCCGACAAGGAATTCTGCAACGACCACAACGCAAGCCGGGGCGAACGCAACGTGCTGGTCTTATATCCGGGACTATACGCCGGCGGATGCTGGCCCCGGTCCCTCTGGATGAACTCGCTCTGTGGCACCGACATCAGGTTGTCTCCCGACAGTTATAACAGACTGGTTGCGGTAGCATTTTGACGAGCCTGAGCGGCAGCCCGCACCGGGGCATTAGCGGCGCCGAATCCGGAATAACCGGCGCGCCGCTGCACCGCCTCAAAGAAGAAACGATCGTGAAAAGCACCTGTATACAGGTGCCAGAACTCTCCCGCGCCGTCGCGATCATATAAAAGCCCTAGCACTTGCAGGGCACTCAAAACCGCATCATCAAGTCCCCACCGCGCAGACAGATCATCGTAATAATTGATCGGCATGCTCAGCAACGATGCCCGCCGCGCCTCGTATTCCTTAGCCGTGCGCTCGATGTCATGAGACGAAAACGCGACATGATGCACGCCGGCGCCCGCATATGCCGAAACGAATCGGCCCGTGGACGTGGCTCGGCTTTCGGACGCATTCAGCACCAACCGAACCTTCCCGTTCGGACTGATCAACGCGCGGCTCTGCACCAGCCCGTACGGGTCCGGGGTGTCGAGTTGCGGCTGCGGCTCCAGCCCGAAAACCCCGCGCCAGAATAGAACGTACGTCGCCATCCGGCCGGCGGGCAACGCCAGCACGACATGATCGATCGCATCCAGACCGGCAGATTCACCAATGTCCGGCAGCAACTCGAAATCATCTTCCCAGAAGCTGCGGCCGCCGCCTTCCGGTTCGATAAGGTAAATCAGCGTCCCGTCAGGCGCACGCACCGCCGGAATGTGCCGCTCACCGGCACCAACCCGCTCCTGCCAGTCCGGACACAGCAAGTCCCGCGCACGCGCCAAGGCCCGTGCAGCGTCGTCCACCCGTATCGCCATCGCGCAGACGGACGGACCGTGCAGTTGAAAGTGCTCCGCCGCCGCGCTGTCCTGTTCCGCGTTCAACACAAGGCAAACGCCGCCCTGCCGATACAAATCGACCGCCTTCGACCGGTGACGCCCCGCGTGCCTGAAACCCATCGTTTCCAGAAAACCCGCCAGCTCGCGACCCGCGGTTTCATCGACCGCGAACTCCAGGAATTCATAACCATCCAGGACGGGCGCAGCCGGTAGACCCGCGCCGTCTGAAGCCTCCGCCTCGTTCAGAATCAGCGACCGTAACCCGTCGCGGGCGACAAGCCGCGCCGGGGCCGAACGGAAGTCGTCGTTGAATACCTCTAACGAAAGCGGCCCGCGATAGCCCGAAGCCAGCACCGCCCGCATGAAACCGGTGACGTCCAGATCGCCCTGGCCGGGGAAATTACGGAAATGCCGGCTCCAGCTCAGCACATCCATCGACAGCTTCGGCGCATCCGCCATCTGAACGAAGAACAGCCTGTCACCCGGCACGCGGGCAATCCCGGACGGATCATCCCCCAGGCTCAGCGTATGGAACGAATCGACGATCAGCCCCAGCGCCGGATGATCCGCCATCTGCACGATGCGCCAGGCATGGCCCCACAGCCGCACATGGCGCGCCCACGACAAACCCTCATACCCGATGCGCAATCCGCGCCGCGCCGCGCGTTCCGCCATCTCCCGCAGATCCGCCGCCGCCCGGGCATCGTCATCGATCGTTGCGGCCTGCGTGTTGCTGCACACCAGCGTCAGGTCCGTCCCGAGCGCCTGCATCACATCGAATTTTCGTTCCGCCCGGTCCATGTTGCGGGCGCGCTGCGGCTCCGGCATCGCCTCGAAATCGCGGAATGGCTGATACAAATCGATCGCCAGCCCAAGATCCGCGCAAATCCGCCGTACATCCGCCGGCGAGCCATCGAAGGACAGCAGGTCCGCTTCCATGATCTCGACGCCATCGAAACCGACCGCCGCGGCAGCCTCCAGCTTGTCCGGCAAAGTGCCGCTCAGCGCCACAGTCGCGATGCATTTCCGAAGCCGCCTAAACGACATCGACCGTCTCCCCTGTCGCCGCCGCCTGCTTGACCGCAGCAATCACCTTCAACGTCTCCAGCCCCTCCCGACCGGAAACGACCGGTTGCGCAACGCCACGGATCACGTCGCAAAGATTCCGCACTTGCAGCGCAAGCGGATCCTCAGCCTCGACCGTCAAGCGCTCTCGGTCGATCGGCTCCATCCAGCTTGGCGCAGCCTTGTTGTGCCACAGGTCAAGGTGAGGGATCGTCAAAGACCCCAGCGTTCCGCCGATAGAGTAACAAGTCTCCGCGGTATGCGGATACGCCGGGTTTTCCCCCGTGGTCAGCTCCCAGCTCCAAGGCGCAACGATCGTGTCCGACACCGTCACGGTACCCAGGATGCCACTGCGGAACCGCAGCAGGATCACGGCGGAATCCTCCACCGCATGGCCGCGCAACGCATTGCTCTCCGCCGCCTGCACCGAGGCAACGTCGCCGCACAGGTACCGCAGCAGGTCCACATCGTGGATCAGGTTCAGGAAAACCGGGCCGGCGCCCTTCTGCCGCCGCCACGAGACGTCGAAGTAATCGTCCGGCTTGTAGAACCAGCATGTCCCGTGCACGGCCACCACTCGCCCCAGTCGACCTGCGTCGATCGCCTTCTTCGCCGCCTGAATCAGTGGATTATGGCGACGGTGATGCCCAACCAGCAGCGGCACGCCGGCTGCATCTGCTGCCTCGACCAGCCTCGTGGCATCCGCGACGTTATCGGCAATGGGCTTTTCGATCAGGCACGGCAGACCCGCCGCCACGCTGTCCAGCCCATTCGCAACGTGGATCTGGTTGGGCGTGGCGACGATGATGCCATCCGGCCGATCATGCCGCATCATCGTGGCGATATCAGGGTACCACGCCGTTTGCTGCCGCATGGCCAACGTCTCGGCATCCGCCGAGGGGTCGACGATCGCCAGCAGTTCGGAACAAGGCTCGGCCAGCACGTGGCCGATATGGCGTCTGCCAATCGACCCCGCACCGACAACTGCCAGCCTGACCGGCCGTTCCACCATACTACTTCGCCTTCTGGTCGATCAGCCAGGCGATCCGGCGCAAGGCAAGCAGATAGCCCTGCGTGCCAAACCCCGCGATCACCCCGTCCGCCCGCGCCGAAACGAACGAATGGTGCCGGAACTCCTCCCGCTTATGCACCTGCGAAATATGGATTTCGATCACCGGCGAATCGAACGTGTTCAGCGCATCCAGGATCGCAACCGAGTAATGCGTGAACGCCGCCGGATTGATCACGATGCCGCCCGCGGTTTCGCGGGCTTCGTGAATCCAGTCGATGATCTCGTATTCCCGGTTGCTCTGGTGGAAGCGCAGTTCCAGGTTCAATTCCGCCGCCACCGCGCGGCAGTCGCGCTCCACGTCGGCCATCGTTTCGTGCCCGTAGATATGCGGCTGCCGCTTTCCCAGCAGGTTCAGGTTCGGTCCATTCAGGACATAAACCAGACGGCTCATGCGGACACCCCGGCCGATCGGGCGCCGGAGAAGGAATCGCCGCGCATCCGGTCATATTCCAGCTTGTCGACCGGCATCGCGTTGATGTCCCCCAGGTCGTTCAGATGCGTCCGGTAGGTTTCCCGCGCACTCCAGGCTGCCACGGCCGATATGGCTGTGACACCAAAAGCGATACTACCCACCGTCAGCGGAATGTTTGCCGAGCCGGGCGGGGCGACCATGGCGAACAGCGCCGGCAACAGAGCGGTAATCGTGGTTCCGGTGTTCTGGGCGATCGCCATTGCCGTGACCCGCGTCCGCGTCGGAAACAGCTCCGGATAGTAGCTCGGGAAAACCGCGTTGTAGCCCTGGTAGACGACCCCCCACATCAGCAACGACATGATGATCGCCAGCGGCACGTTCGCGATGCTGATCGCATACAGATAAGCGAACGACAGCAGCCCCGACGCCAGCGCACCTACGATTATCGGCGGCCTGCGGCCAATTTTGTCGGACAGATTGCCGACATAGGGGATCACGAAGACTGCAACGATATTGCCGAGCACCGGAATCCACAGGTATACGTCCTTGGGAAAGCCGATTCCGTAAGCCGCTTGCACAGCGTAGGCGCCGCCGAAAATCGTCGCGACGACGGGTATGACATTCATCAACGCCATGCAGACAACCCGCAGCATATCCGGCCAGCTATACTTGAAGGCCTGGACGATCGGCGCGCGGGGAACCTCGTGATGCTGGCCCTCTTCGGCGAAGGCGGGGGTTTCATCAACCTCACGCCGAATGATGTAGCCCGCGACGATGACAAAGAAGCTCAGCAGGAACGGAATGCGCCAGCCCCAGGTGTTGAACATGTCACCGGGCATGAACCGCGCCAACGGCAGGAACACCGCCGCGGCCAGGATTTGCCCGGCCTGCACGCCCTGCAAAGAAAAGCTGGCGAAATAGCCGCGCCGCCCGAACGGGGCATGCTCCAGAATCATCGAACTGGCGCCGGATATTTCGCCGGCCACCGCGAATCCCTGGATCAGCCGCAGCAGCACCAGCAATATCGGCGCCAGCATCCCGACCTGCTGATACGTCGGCAGGAACGCCACCGCCATGGTCGAGAAGCCCATCAGGAACATGCAGACCAGCAGCACGGTCTTGCGGCCATGCGTGTCGCCCCAGTGCCCGAGGAAGAATGCGCCGATGGGCCGCGCGACATAGCCGACGCCGTAGGTCGCCAGCGAGGCAACGATCGCCACCGTGGGGTTGCCCGAGGGGAAGAATATCTGCGGGAAGACCAGCGCCGCCGCCGAAGCGTAGATAAAGAAATCGTAGTATTCCAGCGCCGAACCGATCCAGCCGCTGGCCGCGGCTTTCTTGGACTGGTGCTTGCCGTGTGGTTCATGATCCATCGGGCCTGCCATCTTGGTCTCCTGTACTATCGATAAACCGGCATTATCTAGATCCGACCAAACTTGCGGCGTTGCATCGCATGCATGAAGTCGTCCCCTGATTTTGCGTTGTCGTTGCTTCACCAGCCGCAGCGGGCGAGAATCCTAGTGGATACGCGTGCGACCGCCGGACCCGGCCGTGGCGAGGCACCGCGCGTCCGCAGTGCCCGCGGCACGGCCGGCTGGCAGTCCAGGGCGCCGCGGCGCCTGCAAAACACTTGGCATGGCCCCGTCTCCTCCATTCTTCGTTAGAACTCCTGCAGCAGGAGTTCAGCGGCAGTCCCATCCGGACGCAGTCCACAGCAGATCGGGGCTGTTGGACAGGGCCGGGTGTAGACACATTTATGTGCATGCCGCGTACAACAATGCCGACAGCACGATCCGATCACGGACAGACTTCTACCGATACTCCAGCTTCGTTAGCAAATCCGGCCACGATCCGCCACAACAGTCGAATGGTTGCGTGCATTTTTAGTTCAGGTCAACGGTATGGTCATCTGCGCGATCATCGGCCCGGTCTCCGGCCGCACGCCGCGCCACCACGCAAATGCCTCGGCGGCCTGCTCGACAAGCATGCCGACGCCATCGGCAACCCGCGTCACGCCAGCCCCGCGCGCAACCCGCAGGAACGGCGTCAAACCTTTGCCATAAGCCAGTTCGTAGGCCAGCCCGTCAGGCCTGAAGCTGATCGCCGGAACGGGAGGCAACTCGCCGCGCAGGCTGGCGGAGGTCCCGTTCACCACGATGTCGAACGCTCCAAGGCCCGCCAGCGCGTCATAGCCGACGGCCGCGAATGACCCGTATGGCGCGAACTGCTCCGCCAGGGTGAGCGCCTTCGCGACGGTGCGGTTGGCGATAACGAACTCCGACGGTTGCTGCGCCAGAAACGGCAGGATCGCCCCGCGCACCGCTCCGCCTGCTCCCAAAAGAAGAATGCGGCGCCCCTGCATCGCGCAATCAAGATTTCGGGTGATATCGTTCACCAGTCCAGCGCCGTCGAAATTATCGGCAATGACCCGGTCGTCTTCGAACTTCATGGCGTTTACGGCGCCCGCCAGCTTCGCCCGCTCGCGCAGTTCGGTGGCATAAGCAAAGGCGTCCAGTTTGAACGGCGCGGTGATGTTCAGGCCGAGACCGCCGCGCGCCCGGAACGCGTCAACCGCCGCGCCGAACCCGCCAATTTCCGCTTCCAGCGCGATGTAGTCTATGTCCTGCCCGGTCTGTTGCGCGAACGTGCTGTGGATCAGCGGCGATTTACTGTGCCCGATCGGGTTGCCGATAACGGCGTAAAGATCTGCCATGACTACCCCGCCCTCAGCCGGCTGACCGCCGGTTCCGCATACAGCACGCCGTCGCGCACCATGGCGTCAATGTCGGCTGCTGCGTAGCCCAGGCCCTCGGCAACGTCCCGGTTATGTTGGCCCATCAGCGGCGCCGGGCTGCGTGGCGAGGTATCGCAATCGGAAAACCGGAACGGCAGGTTGGGCAGTTGCACCCGGCCGAGCACCGGATGGTCCTGCTCGACGATCATGCCGCGCGCCTTGGTCTGCGGGTCCGCCACCACCTCGTCGATGCGCTGGACCGCGGCGCAGGGCACGGCGGCGGCGTCGAGTGCGGCGATGCAGGCTGCGCGGGACGGCTGCGCCATCGCCCAGTCGCGCACATAGGCCAGTGCCGCCAAGCGGTTGGCATTGCGGCTGACCGGATCGAGGAAGCGCCGGTCCGCCGCGAGTTCGTCGCCGCCGATCAACTGCGCGAGGCGCTTCCAGGCGTCATCGACTTGCGCGGCGATGACAAGATAGCCGTCCTTCGCCGTGAACACGCCGTAGACCGTCGATTCCGGCTGGTCGTTTCCGGTCTGCACCGCGATGTCCGTGCCGCCGCTCAGCAAATAGCGCTGCACCGAGTAGTCATGCATTGAGATCATGCAGTCGTACAAAGCCATGTCGATGTGCTGGCCCTTGCCCGAGGTCGCCCGGCCGACCAGCGCGGCGCAAACCGCGGCCACGCCATGAATACCCGTATACATGTCGGCGATCGGCATGCGGAACAGCGGCGGCGCCTCCCCCGGCATGCCGAGTTGCGCCATGGCGCCGCTTTTCGCCTCGGCGATCAGGCCAAAGCCGGGGCGCTTCGAATCCGGTCCGGTATGGCCGTAGGCGGAAACCGAGCAATAGATCAGCTTAGGATTCAGCTTCGACAGTTCCTGGTAGCCAAGGCCGAGACGATCCAAGGCGCCGGGACGATAGTTCTCCACGAACACATCGGCGGTGCCGACAAGCTTATGCAGCAGCTCGAGGCCGCGCTTGTCCTTCAGGTCGATGCACAGGCCCTGCTTGCCCATGTTCTGCTGCAGGAAGTAACCGCTCTGGCCGTCGACAAACATCGCATGCGCGCGGCCCGCGTCGCCCGCCTTGGGACGCTCGACCTTGATCACCTCGGCGCCCATGGCGGCCAGGCAGCGGGACAGGAACGGCCCGGCGAGGAAGTGGCTGTAGTCGATGACGCGAATGCCGGTCAGCGGCAGGGGCTGGGTTGTCATGGCTATTGCGGCTCCGCAGTCGGGCGGCGCGGGATCATCAGGCGGTGTTCGCCCAGTTGGACCACTTCATCGCGCTGGTTGATCAGCTCGGACGGCAGCACCACGATGCCCCAGCCCTGGCGCTTCGGCAGCCGCATGCTGCCGACACGGAACCGCACCCGCACCGTGTCGCCGAGCTTGATCGGCGCCTTGAAGTCCCAGGTCCAGCCGAGCGACATCCCGGGCACGAAGCGATAGTCGGAGCGTGTCTTCAACCCGTCGGCCAGCGACAGACCGAACAGCCCGTGGGCAACTCGGGTGCCGAACGGCGTGGTTCTGGCGTACTCCTCATCGACATGCACCGGCGTGAAATCGCCCGTCAGTTCGGCGTAGGCGTTGACCATGGACTCCGTCACGGTCACCGGGGGGCTGATGCAGGTGTCGCCGACCTTGGCGTCGTCCCAGTACAGTTCTTCGCTCATGGTTTCTTGCCTTCCGAGGAGCGCGGATCGACGGCCAGTGCCGCGGCAACCAAGGCGTGTGGCGCCGGCAGGGGCGTATCGGGCGTCGTCAAGCGACCTTCCCCTTCGTCATGGCCCGGCTTGTCCGGGCCGTCTATCGCGGCAGGTGCTTGCGGGGGTGGCCCGGACAAGCCGGGCCATGACGAGGAGGAGGGGATTACCTTCCCCGGATAGTCGGTCATCGCGTACTCGATGCCTTTGACGCAGGCCACCAGCGTGCTGTTGACCGGTGTCGGCACGCCGCATCGCGCGCCCCCGGCCACAACCGCGCCGTGGATGAAATCGACCTCGGTGACCGATCCCTTCTCCAGGCTTTGCAGCATGGATGTCTTGAACTGCGGCGGCAGGCCGGCGGACGCCTTCTCCCAGGCCTCGCGCGGATCGGTTGTCGACAGCCTCACGCCGCTCGCACGCGCCACCGCCATCGCCTCGGATATCGCGGCCAGCGAACATGCCTCCAGCGCCGGCAGGCTATACAGCCCGCCATAGGTCAGCTTCGTGATCGCCGTCAGCGCGCCACCGGCGACGTTGACCAGCAGCTTGTCCCACATCACGCCCATGATGTTCGGGCTGACTTCGGCAGGCAGTTCGGACCGGTTGAAGGCCGCCGCGACCGCCTTCACCCGCTCGGTGATCCGGCCGTCCAGCTCGCCGATAATGGTTTCCTTGCCGCGCGTGCCGATACGGACGTGGCCGGGGCCGAGCAGCATGCCGCCGACATAGGTCTTCGCCGCCAGCACATGGCCGCGCCCGATGACCTCCGCGATGATCTCCTCATGGCCGAGGCCGTTCTGGATCGACATGACCATCGTGTCCGGGCCAATCATCGGCCGCGCCGCCTCGATCGCCTGGCGCGTATGGAACGACTTCACCAGGACGATCACCATATCGGCCCGGCCGATACCCTCGCAGCTTGTCCGCGCGTTGACCCGCACGGTCCGCTCGGCGTCACCGTCCAGCATCCGCAGGCCGGCGCTGTTCATGGCATCGACATGCGCCTGGTAGCTGTCGATCAGCCAGACCTCGTTGCCGCCTTCGGTCAGCACGCCGCCGATTGTGGAGCCGAGCGCGCCGGCGCCCATGAAGCAGATCTTCAAGGCCGTCTTCTCCTTGCGTCTGGAGAGACGGGATAGGCGTACGCCACGTACCTTGACTATGCGGCAACCGCAATCCGCTCTATTGTCAGACGCAATGCCGAAGACAATGGGGATGGAGCGCCAGGACGAGCGGAAGCCCGCGTTACTCGACGTGCGGCTGCTTCGGCTGTTCGATCTTCTCTACAGCACCCGCAGCGTCACCCGCGCAGCGGAACAACTCGGGCAGGCGCAGCCGACGGTCAGCATCTGGCTGAGCCGGCTGCGGCAGGAACTCGGCGACCCGCTGTTCGTGCGGACGCCGAACGGGATGGAGCCCACGCCGCGGGCGGACGCGTTGGCGGGCCCGGTGAAGGCGGCGATCGAATCGCTGCAACGGCTGACGGAACGGGAACCGGAGTTCGAACCGGCCACCGCGGCGCGCCGGTTCCGCATCTGCATGACCGACGCCAGCCACATCACGCTGCTGCCGCAACTGCTGGCGCATATCCATGCGGTGGGCGCGCATATCCGGATCGAGGCGCTGCTGATCGACGCCAACACGGGGCCTCTGCTGCAATCGGGTGAGGCCGATCTGGCTGTGGGCTTGATCCCGGAGCTGGACTCGGGGTTTTACCAACAGGTGCTGTATGGCCAGGACTGGGTTTGCTTGGTCAATCCCGGCCATCCACGCATCCGTGACGGGCTGGACCTGTGTCAATACCAGGCGGAGGCTCATGTCGCTGTCGTTGGGGGCACGGGTCACCGGCTGCTGGACGGCGCCATTGCGGAGCAGCGTCTGAACCGCCGGGTGCTGGTCGACTTGCCGGGGTTCCTTGGGCTGGCGGCGATCGTCAGGACGACCGACCTGATCGCCACGCTGCCGCGCCATACCGGAGAGACGCTGGCGGCCGCGAACGGGCTGCTGCTGTTTCCATGTCCCGTCCGGATTCCGGCCTTCACGGTGAAGCAGCATTGGCACTCACGCTACCACCATGACCCGGGCAACCGTTGGCTGCGCACAACATGCGCCAACCTGTTCCAGCAGCGGGGCGGGAGCGGGGCAAGCGGTTCGGTCCTCGCGCAAGCCTGACCGCAACCATGTGATGCCCGGGCAGCTTCAATCGCATCATCCGGTCGGGCATCCTGCACCATGTCGATTTTTTCGTTCCATGAACTGGACACCCTGTTCGGCGAGTACGGCTACGGGGCGATCTTCCTCGGCGTGATGCTGGAAAGCATCGGCCTGCCGCTGCCCGGAGAAAGCCTGATGATCGCCGCGGCGATCTATGCCGCGACCACGCACAACCTCGATATCTTCACGCTCGTCCCCGTCGCGGCGGCCGGCGCCATCTGCGGCGACCAGATCGGCTACTTTGTCGGCCGCTGGATCGGCTACCGCTACCTGGCGCAATGGGGACGCAAGATCGGTCTGACGCAGGATCGCCTCGACCTCGGCCGCTTCCTGTTCCGCAAATACGGCGCGGAGGTCGTGTTTTTCGGCCGGTTCGTCGCCTTGCTGCGGACCTTCGCGGCGCTGCTGGCCGGGGCGAACCGGATGCCGTGGCACAGCTTCCTGCTCTGGAATTCGCTGGGGGGGATTGCCTGGACGTCCCTTTACGGGTTCGGCGCCTACCTGCTCGGCGATGCTGCCAAGCGGATCAGCGGACCGCTTGGTATCGCGCTGGCCGTCATCGGCGGAGCGGCGCTGCTGTCGGCGGTCGTGTTCGTGAAACGGAACGAAATCCGCTTGATCGAGGAGGCAAAGATGCAGATGCGGCAAGGTGCTCCGGGTTAATTGAATATCGGCGGCGCCCAACCTCGGCTAATGATCTTACCCGTATCGAAATGGAAGCTGGATTGTTTTGGGGTACGTGAACATGTCGGTCAGGCCGATCATTCTCGAACACATTGTCCGGATCGCGAAGCAGCAGAAGAAGACCCTGGCGCCTTTGACCGACGATCTGCCGTTGCTTGATTCGGGATTGGACTCTTTGTGCATTGCCGTCCTGGTGGCGTCGCTCGACGACAGCCTTGGGGTGGATCCTTTCGATCAGGAGGGCGATATTTCGTTTCCAGTGACAATCGGCGATTTCATCGCGCTGTATGAGCATGCGACTGCCTGAAGGCCGATCGCTGTGGGATCTGACAGCCGCCGGCGGACTTTCACCGGGCCGGTTCGTTGCGGATTGCGCCGGGCGCTTTGCGGTTGCCGCTTTCGCGCAAGCCGGCGTTCTGGCCACGCCCGCCGAAACGTTCCGTGGCCGGACGGTGCTGATCTCCTGCGAACGGCAACTGCCGGCGGTGCAGGCGCTGCTGCAACTTGACGGCATCGCCCGGCGCATCCTGCTGTGCCCGTCCGACCTGGCGCCCGAGCACATCCAAGCGGTGATCGCCGAAGCGGAGGTCGATGCGATTGTATCCGATGGCACCGGGCAGGCGGGTAAGCCTGTCGGCGACACCCCGCTTTTCGCCATCGGCCAGGACCCGTCGATCCCCTCTTTCGCGTCACGGCCCGGCTTGTCCGGGCCACCTATCACCGCGCGTGCCGCGACAGGTGGCCCGGACAAGCCGGGCCATGACGGTCTATGGGGGGAGTCGCTCTCATTGCAAACCGAGTGGCTGCTGTTCACCTCCGGCACCACCGGGCGGCCTAAAATCGTTGTGCATACGCTGGCAAGCCTGACCGGACCGCTCGATGACGGTCTGGTTGTCGCCAAAGACGCGGTCTGGAGCACGTTCTATGACATTCGCCGATACGGCGGCCAGCAAATCCTGTTGCGGGCGCTGCTCGGCGGCGGATCGATGGTGCTGTCGCAGGCACGCGAGCCGGTGGCCGATTTTCTCGCGCGGGCAGCCGAGGCCGGGGTCACGCACATCTCCGGCACGCCGTCGCACTGGCGCCGTGCGTTGATGTCGCCGGCAGCGCGGGGGTTTTCACCACGCTATCTGCGCCTGTCGGGAGAGGTTGCCGACCAGGCGATCCTCAACCAGCTCGCGGCTGCCTTTCCGGGATCGGAGATCGCGCATGCCTTCGCCTCCACCGAGGCCGGAGTGGCATTCGATGTGCGCGACGGCTCGGCCGGGTTTCCCGCCTCGCTCATCGGCCAGCCCGGGGCAAAGCGGAGATGCGGGTCGTCGATGGCTCGCTGCGGATACGCTCGCCGCGCACGGCCGCCCGGTATCTCGGGGATGCGCACTGGCTCGCCGACGCGGATGGCTTCGTCGATACCGGCGACATGCTGGAGCTGCGCGGCGACCGCTTCTTCTTCGCCGGCCGCCGCGAGGGGATCGTCAATGTCGGCGGCCAGAAGGTCCATCCGGAGGAGGTCGAGGCGGTGATAAACCAGCATCCGGCGGTGCAGATTTCGCGAGTGCGCGGCCGAAACAGCAGGATCACCGGGGCGATCGTGGTGGCGGACGTGGTGCTGAGGCCGGGCGCGGGGCCGCTGGAAACGATACGGGACGATATCCTGGACGCCTGCCGGCAGGCGCTGCCACCGCACAAGGTTCCGGCCACGCTGACCGAGGTCGCCGGGCTGGACGTGACGGAGTCGGGCAAGCTGGTTCGCCGCGGTGCGTAATGTTCTTGTCACCGGCGGAACCCGCGGCCTGGGGCTGGGTATCGCCCGGACCCTGGCGGGTTCCGGGTTCCTGATGGTGGCATTGGCGCGCAAGGACACCGATGCGCTGGCGGCGGCGCGGGACGAAAGCGCACGGGACGGGCGCGGCGCACTGCATTTCCAGGCGTATGATCTGGAGGATATCGACGGCATCGGCGCGCTGGTCAAATCCCTCCGCGCCGGCTTTGGTCCCTTCTACGGCTTGGTGAACAACGCCGGGATCGGCACCTCCGGCATTCTGGCGAACATGCCGGACAGCGCGATCGAGCGGTTGATCCGGCTGAACGTCACCTCGCCGCTGACGCTGACGCTGACGCTGACGCTGACGCTGACGCTGACGAAATACCTGGTCCGCTCGATGATGACCGGCCAGGGCGGACGGATCGTCAACGTCTCTTCCATCGTCGGCGCCACCGAGGTCCGACCGCTCGGCATCACCGTGAACGCCGTGGCGCCAGGTTTTGTCGAAGCCGACCTGACGCACGAGATGAATCCGGGCCACCGAGACAAGATCGCGCGCCGCAGCGCGCTGCACCGGATGCCGGAGGTTGCCGACGTCGCCAACGCGGTCGATTTCCTGTTCAGCGAGAAGGCGCAAAATATCACCGGCATCGACATGACGATCGACGCCGGCAATACGGCGTAGCGCTGCCGCCTCACTCGTCGTTCAACGACGGTCCCGGCTTCCGCTGCTTGGCGCGCCGCAGCAGATAGATCGAGGCCACCATCACCAGGATCAGCATCGCAAGTACGCCGAGTTCGGTCATCGACGTGCGGAACTGCTGCTCGTTCGCGTCCGTCCAGGATCCTCCTTGTGTAATCTTCGACGACTCAAGCGTGATGACCAGAATGCGCCGGATCGACGCAATCAGGCCCACCACCAGGAACGGTTCGCAGTTCAACGAACCGGACTCGACCGAGGCCCGGACGGTATGCAGAATCTCGATCAGCATCAGCACGAACAGCAGCCGATCGATGACGGTGAACACCGTCTCGGTGGATGACCACTCACCCAGCCCGTTCCACAATGTCGCCGCGGCGCCGGCCAGCGCCAGCACGCTGGTCACGACCAGCAGAATCCCCAACGCCAGGTACAGGCTATGCTCGACCCGCAGGAACATCCGGTTCGCCGTGTGCCGCGGCACGATCGTTTCGGGTATCTCGGTCGCCATCGTCGCCCCTTCTGTCACGCCCACTCTCAACCCCCGACTGTCTCTTGCGTCACAAAAACGTCGTCGTGAGACGCCGGGGACGGCAGCAACCGAGACGGGCCGCCGCCGTTCTGACCCCCGTGTCAGCCTCCGTTAACGGGACGGAGATGCAAGGCGGGAGGTTCCATGGCGACTCGGCGACCCGGGCAAGCTGCAACCGCTTCCGTATGCCAGACAAGTGTCGTTCTGGCGACGATGTTGACCACCCTGCTGGCCGCTCCGGCACCAGCGTCGGCGGATGCGAATGCCGACCTGATCGCACGAGGCAAATACCTGTCGGATGCGGGAGATTGCGTGGCCTGCCACACGGCGAAGGGCGGCCAGCCGTTCGCCGGTGGGCTGTATTTGAATACGCCGTTCGGACAGCTCGCCTCGCCCAACATTACGCCCGACAAGGAAACCGGCATCGGCAACTGGACGGACGACCAGTTCTACCAGGCGATGCATGAGGGCATCGACAACGACGGCGACCACATCTACCCGGCGATGCCGTATCCGTACTACACCAAGGTCACTCGCGACGATGTTCTGGCGATCAAGGCGTATCTGTTCTCGCTGAAGCCGGTCCAGTCGAAGCGGCCGCCCAACAAAATGGAGTTCCCGTTTAACATTCGCGCCGGGCTGGTGGCCTGGAACCAGTTGTTCTTCCATGAGGGCACCTTCGAGCCCGACCCTGCGAAGTCGCCGGAGATCAACCGCGGCGCTTACCTGGTGGAGGGCCTCGGCCACTGCGGCGGCTGCCATAACGGCCGCATCCTGGCCGGCAATTCCAGCGAGGCGGAGCGCCTGCAAGGCGGCGAACTGCAAAACTGGTACGCGCCGAACATTACCTCCGACGTGCGGCAGGGCGTCGGGAAGTACTCCGACGAACAACTGGTCACGTATCTGAAAAGCGGCGTCTCGCAGGGCGTTGGCGTTGCCAACGGGCCGATGGCCGAGACCATCCATGACAGCCTGAGCAAGCTGACGGACGCTGATCTGCATGCGATTGTAGCCTATTTGAAATCGACACCGGCGAAGACGACGTACGACAACACTCACCAGACAGCCTTCACCGGCCAGGATCCAGCGGGGCGGCAGACATATCTGAACAACTGCGCGTCCTGCCATCAGCTTGACGGCAAGGGGATCAACGGCGCGGTTTCCTCGCTTGTCGGCGACGCGTCGGTTCTGGCCGCCGGGCCTCAGGACGTGATCCGGGTGGTGCTGGGCGGCATCGAGGCGCGGGGCAGCAATGCGCCGATGCCGGCCGTCGGCGCGGGCATGTCCGACCAGGACGTTGCCGATGTTGTCAATTATCTACGGCAGGCCTGGGGCAACTCCGCCCCCGCCACCGCGGGCGGCGGCATGGTCGGCGATCTGCGCAAGGTGACCGCAACCGCAATGAACCTGGGCGGCGACTGTCCGAAGATCGACCAGCCGGAGATCGCCGCGGTTGTGAACGATCCGAAAAGCGGTATCGGCGACGCACTGCGCGGTCTGACGCTGGTGAATGTCGAGCAGACGGCTGAGCAGATCGTGCCGAAGGTGAAGGCCGCCGCGCCGAACGCGCAGCAGGCGGATATCGTGAATTCACTGAACGCTGCGTACTGCCCGGTCATCAAGCAGGATGACCGGGTGCAGGGGGCGCAAAAGGTCATCCAGTTCAATAATTTCAGCGATCAGGTCTATTCCGTGCTGACCAGCAAGGGGAAAGAGTAGGCAGGACCGGCAGCATATCCGCGCGTGGAGGCGTCGCGTCCTGCTCCGTCGGAGGAACAGGACGCGGTGGATCAGGCCGGTGTATCGCCTTCGAAGATATTCTCGGCGGTGGGAACCTGCTGCTCGTCCTCTTCCTCGTCCTCCTGCTGGCCGGTCGCCTTTTCGCCGCGCGCCTGGCGTTCGGCTTCCTCGGGGCTGCGGGCGACGTTGACGGTCACCGGGATCGAAACTTCAGGATGCAGCGACACCCGCACCTTCGCGAGGCCGAGAGTCTTGATCGGATGCTCCAGCACCACCTGGGAGCGGTTGATCGTCAGCCCGGCGGCGGTCGCGGCGTCGGAGATGTCGCGTGCCGACACCGATCCATACAGGCTGCCGGATTCGCCGGCCTGGCGGATGATGACGACGGTCAACCCGCCGACGCGTTCGGCCAGGCGTTCAGCCTCCTCGCGGCGCTTGATGTTCTGCGCCTCGAGCTGCGCGCGCTGCGTCTCGAAATGCGCGAGGTTCTCCTTGTTCGCGCGCAGCGCCTTCTTCTGCGGCAGCAGGAAGTTGCGGGCATAGCCCGGCTTCACCCTCACCTTGTCTCCCATTTGCCCCAGCTTATCGACGCGCTGGAGCAGGATCAGTTCAACGGCGGCCATGATCCTTCTCCTTACGCGACGATATAGGGCAGCAGCGCCAGGAAGCGGGCGCGCTTGATGGCGACCGCGAGCTCGCGCTGCTTCTTGGCGGAGACGGCGGTGATCCGGCTCGGCACGATCTTGCCGCGCTCCGACAGGAAGCGCGACAGCAGGCGCACGTCCTTGTAGTCGATCTTCGGCGCGTTCGGGCCGGAGAAGGGGCAGGACTTGCGGCGGCGGTAGAACGGGCGGCGGGCGCCGACGGCAGCGCGCCTTGCGGCGGGGTTGATTTCAGTTTCGGACATGATGGCTTATTCCTCGAGGCCGCGGAAGTCGTCGCCGGGGAAGGCGTCGCGCGCGCGGAATTCTTCCCGGTCGTCGAAGCCGCGGCGGCGGCCGCTCTCGAAGCGTCCGGCGGGCTTGGGACCGCGGAAGCCGCGCTCCCGGTCATCGGATTTGCGGGACAGGATGGCGGACGGGGCTTCCTCGATCTCCTCGACGCGGATCGTCATGAAGCGCAGCACGTCTTCGTTCAGGCCGAGCTTGCGCTCCATTTCCGTGATGAATGTCGGCTTGGCGTCGAGGCCGAGCAGCAGGTAATGGCCCTTGCGGTTCTTTTTGATCCGGTAGGACAGGCCGCGCAGGCCCCAGTACTCGCGCTTCTTGACCGCCCCGCCGTCGGTCTCCAGCTCGGCGCCGATGTCGTCGGCGATCTGCTCGACCTGCTGTTGCGTGACGTCATTCCGTGCGATGAGCACGGTTTCGTAAAGCGGCATGGATGAACCCCCTATGGCTTGTCTCCGCCCGCGGCCCATACGGAGCCTGTTTCCACAATGGAAATTGGGCATAGCCGGGCGCGATGCCGTCGCTCCCGGCAGGGAAGGCGCGGCTTGAAGCACGGATCGCGGGGCGGTGCAACAGAAGAAAGCGGTGGGGGCGTCACGGCCAGTCGTCACCGGGAAGGAGGAGAGTCCGAACGCAAGCAGACCGACACAACGGCGTCATTATGCCTAAGGTGTGAGCGAAGGGCTGATCCAAATCAACTAGTACCCCGTCACAGTGATTTTGACCGGTTGACCATGCCCCGGGTTCAGCTCGGGCAGGTCGGAGCGATCGAGCAGGACAGCGATGCTGCGGGCAACCCCCGGCTTGCGTGAGATCAGCCCGG
>Ga0326728_10001912_pt1 | contig 71301 bp, 55 predicted proteins | sample MB3enrmetagenome_FD_207602 | JGI IMG/M metagenome (GOLD analysis project Ga0326728, IMG submission 207602) | Lab enriched peat soil microbial communities from McLean, Ithaca, NY, United States - MB31MN | ecosystem: Environmental > Terrestrial > Soil > Wetlands > Peat | place: USA: New York... | reverse complement strand
CCCCCCATCCCCGCGTCGGTCTTTCTCCCTGCTCCCGCTTTTCCCCCGCGTCTCCGCGTCCCCCCATCCCCGCGTCAGTCTTTCTCCTCGCTCCCTGCTCCCTGCTTGTCGTGCCCTCTCAACTAAAAACTCAAAACTGAAAACTAAAAACTAATTTAGGATGAAATCCAATCAAAACTGTGCCAAATTATTAGCATTAAGATTCTTCTGCAACCGATCCTCAAACATTTCAAGGAGTGAGACATGACGTCAAGACAGCCAAAGAAAGCGGAGGAGTGGGTGGAAAGGGCCAAGGCGTTTTACGAGGCCACGGGCAAAGACATTGCCCTGGCCGAGTTCACAAACCCGAGGGGGCAGTTCGTTCAGAATCATCAGTATATTTTTGTTATGGACCTGGAAGCCAATATGCTGGCCCACGGTATGAACCAGCTCTTCGTCGGCAAGAATTTCATGCAAGTCAAAGACACGGCCGGCAAGAAGTTCATTAATGAGATCGTGGAAACGGCCAAGGAAAAAGGGATGGGGTGGACGGACTATAACTGGGCCGATCCCGTCACCAAAAAGGCTCTGCCCAAAACTCTCTATTTCGAAAAAGTTGACGACATGATCATCTGCTGCGGCACATACAGAGAGACTCCCGACCCATCGGAACTCGAACTTCTCTAGTCCCACTCAATTCACTCGCCCCGTGGTTACCCGGTTCACCGTACGCTTTGTTTCGGCCCGGGGTCTTAAAAAAGCTCCGGGCCAAACCTGCTTGTGACCCGCCAACCGCCGTTGCCTGCCCTTTTCTTTCCGCTCCTCCCACTCACCATCCACGAATCACTATTCACTGGATCTTTCCTGTTTTTCTACTCACCGTTCACGCTTCACTGTTCGTTTCCCGGTGCTTTTTCTGTTCACCGTTCACTGCTCACTGTTCACTGCTCACCGTTCACTGCTCACTGTTCACGTGAAGAGGCGCCTGCTGAAATCGAAAAATCAGTCTCATTCACGTTTCACTTGAATGTTTTGCAGGGAAAACTATATGCTGCAGGCGTGGCATTCCTTAAGCCATGGGGAAAATCCCCTGGGGGGGTTCCCGTTTTCTCGCCGATCCTGAAGTTGGCAGCTTGAATACAACTCTGTTTGCAATCTGTTTTCCGGCATGAGGAGGATGAATGATGCAGGATATGGTAATCGATCTGGATGAGGAGTTTTTGGCCCTGCTCAAGGAGGAAGAAATTTTTGCCTTCTTCGATTTCAGCTTGAGCCTCCCCGGGGGGCAGACTGCTTCGGGCCTCTGCAAGATATCCAGGCCAAAATCGGCCGATTCCAAATCACAATACATTTCCCTGCTGTTCATGCTGGACGCTGCCGACGACACAAAATGCCAGGCAATCAACGAGCGCCTCAACGGAATCGACTGGGACGAACTCCGAAAATCCGTGGCCGAGGTCCTCAGTGTCGTGCCGATGCCTTATCTCAGTCAGCGCGCGGGGATCTATATCAGAGAAGTGGATATTTACATCCCGGGGCATAACCCCCAGAGGCTTTTCTTCGAAAACTTGCTTTCGTCACTCGCAACGGTTGTAGACCTCAAAGCCGAAGCACCCACTTTCTGGGACGACATCCCCCAGGCCGGGGGATCTGCCGCCAAATCGGAGTCCCCCATACCCAAACACGCGTCATCGTATTTAGACAGGCTTAAGAGCTTGTTCCGCAAGCACTGAGTCGGCAGGAGGGGAGCGGGGAGCAGGAAGCAAGGAGCGAGAAGCAAGAAGCAAGAAGCAGGAATTCACCACCACAAAGGCTACGAAGAAAATTGCGCCGCAGGCGAGCGCGCGCCTCCCTCTGGCTGATCTTTTCTCCGCGCCCTCTGCGTCTCTGCGGTGCTAAACACTAGCGTCGGTACGCACGCGCCGCCCCTCTCTAACCTTTTCTCCGCGGCCTCTGCGTCTCTGCGGTAATTCTTCGGCTTTTCTACTTAAATCTAACCAACAATCGACTTCCAGGTATGCCTCTCCAGGAAGCTCCCCTCCACGTTGCCCTCCATTTCAACAAACAACTCCCACGGCATTGCAAATGAGAGGTATTCGGAGCCGAGAAGAGTTCGAACGTACTTCCTGGCCGATATGTCGGTCAGGCCCACAACGGCCCTGGGCTTCCCGGATTTCGCTTCCCTGAAAGCAAACATGCCGATGGTCTGGCATCCCGCGCCCCATGGGATGATCACGTTTTCCAAGCCTTCCCTTGCATAGTTGGCGAGGATCACCAATGCCGAAAGCTGGTCCGGGTTGGCCAGGAAGACCACCGTCTCGGGTTTTTCCATTTCAGGGTCGATTTCGGAGAGGGGCTTAAAGAGCACATATTTTTCCTTGATTTCCGTAATTGGAATTTCTTTAAGCCACTGCTTCACCAGTTCCGGTGTCTTCACATACCCTTCTCCGTGGAGGAATTCCTCGGCGAACTCTTTCCCCGCGGCGCCCTCCAGGGCTTTGGCAATCTCTTTTCCCTTCTCCGACTGGATATTTCCGGATGACAGAAAATAGGCAAAACACTCAACCCCGCCCGGAAACTTCAGGTATGTGTCTCCAAACCCGAGTCCGACCCCGCCGCCCCAGCAGCCATAGGTCTCGGCATCAAAAGCGGCTGTCTTGCCTTTGGCGGCGTTGGCAAACATGAACATGACACAGCCCCACTTGCCTTTCTTGAACTGTAGAGCGTTCTCCGGCTTTTCATCCGACAGGATGACGGCAACGGGGTTGTACTTGAGACCGACGGCCCTGGCGATTTTAGATTCCATAATTGTCCTTTCCCGATTCATCGGAAGTCCTGAGGGGTCTTAAACCGGGGCGATATTTTGCGCTCTGAAAGCGCCCTTCAGACAATGGCATTCACTCTGATCCTCTTTTTGAAAGCAGTTGGATACCGCCGATTGAGAACCGAGTAATGTGGTCCGTAATTCGTTCGATATCGGCCGGATCGAAACTCTTCGGATGAAGGGCCGAAATAACGCGCCTTCCCGTGAAATGGTACAGGCACTGCCCAACGATGCTCATTGCGCAAAGAAATGCCCGGTCGCTCACCTCGCCCTCCACTGCATGGCCTTCTTGGAGCATTTCACGGAGAATCCCCGCCAGGTAATTGTAGCCGGGCCGTATGGAGCTTTCCACCAGGTTGCCGAGAGCGCCCGTGGGATCCGTGATCTCCTGGGTAATCAGTTTCATGTGCCACGCCGGAACACCCTCATCCAGAATCCGCAGGAGAAATGAGCGAATGAATGCCCGCAGTTTTTCTCCCGGGCTGGCCCCGTCTTCGAGCCCGAAGTCGGGTGGGTATTTCCTTATTGCGGTCTGCATCGAATGGTCCAGGACTGCCGTATAGAGCCCCTGTTTATTCCGGAAATGGTAGTTCACGGCGCCGAGAGGAGTACCGGCGCGGCTGCAGATTTCCCTGACCGTCGCCGACCGGAACCCGCGTTGCGAAAACACCCGGCCGGCTGCATCGATCAGCTTTGCCTTTGTGTCCTCGCTTCTGCCTAGGCTATCTTCCATCAACAACCTCCACGAATATTTTTGAACATACGTATTGAACACGTGTTCAACATTGTCAACTAAAATTTCTGTCTTCGCTCTGGCCTTCCTGTTCTTCCTGTTTTTCCAATTCACCATCCCTTCGACTAATTCTGCTCCCCGCTCCCCGCTCCCGCTTTTTCCCCCATCCCCGCGTCAGTCTTTCTCCTTTCTCCTCGCTCCTTGCTCCTCGCTCCCGCTTTTCCCCCGCGTCTCCGCGTCCCCCCATCCCCGCGTCAGTCTTTCTCCTCGCTCCCTGCTCCCTGCTCCCTGCTCCTTGCTTTTTGCTCCCTTCTTTTTGCCGCTTCTATTTCCGTTTCTATTGCCGTTTCTTTTGCCGCTTCTGGATGCCGTTTTGCACGGCCAAATTGTTCGCAGTAGAATTAAATTGAGGAGAGAAGTGATCTTTGAGAGTTCGCCGGCGAGATGGATCTCGGTTCGTTTCTCGGAATTCGCGCTGAGCCGGCAGACTTGGGCACGAGCGGTCCTGGTTCAAACTGTATTAATGAGTTCAATCGGTTACAACTAAGACGCGATATTTTCTCGCCGCTTGCGGCGGCTAAAATTCACATGTAGTGAAATCAATAAGTTACGGGAGTCTCACCTGCATTTCGCCTGAATTTGCAGGCGGAGATTTTCAACCAGGCGCGCCCACCCCGTTCTCTGAAAAATGAATAGGTATGGAATAAAGTATTGAGATATTAAGATTCAGTTCCAGAAGTGATTTACCACGACCGCAAAGGCCACGGAAAAATTGCGCCGCAGGCGAGCGCGCAACGGCGTGCGGTAAGCATCCGCCACCCCCTTCCTCTAATCTTTTCTCCGTGCTCTCCGTGGTCTCTGTGGTGAGCACAGGAGCCTCGGTAGTTTTTAACATCGGGAGAGAAAAACCCTCACTCCGATTTTCCGAAGCGATCGAGCAGCATCCCTATCAATTTGCGATTGGCGGCGGGAAAAGGATAGCGTGCCAGCTCGGAGGGCAAGACCCACCGGCACTCGACCGCGGTGCGCAGCACCGGCTCCCTGCGCTCTGCCAAGCAGGAAATTTCGCACAGGTATGCATGCAGCGCGACCCGGAACCTTGTATAGGAATGACGGATAAGGGCCATTTTTTCAAGCGGGCGGACGCCGATTCCGAGTTCCTCCCCGATTTCCCTTACCACCGCCTTTTCCGGGCTTTCCCCTTCATCGACCTTTCCTCCGGGAAACTCCCAAAGATTCGGCATGAGACCGCCGTCGGGGCGCTTCTGGATGAAAATGCGCCCATCGCGGACGATCACCCCGATGGAGACTTCGATAGGGGTGGCGGCCTTCCTGCCGTTGGACCCGGCTTCGAGTTCGGAAAGGCCCCTTTTTTTTCCTTCGCAAAATTCGGCCAGCGGACAGCCATCGCAACGGGGCGATTCAGGCAGGCAAATCGTTGCGCCCAGGTCCATCAGGGCCTGATTGAACTGCCGCGCTTTTCCTTTCGGAAGAATTTCGGCGGCTGATTTCCGCAGGACCGCCTCGGATTTGACCGGCCCGTTGCCGGAAAGACGCCGCAGAATGCGCGCTGCGTTAGCGTCCACGGCGGGAAAGTCGAGATTGAACGCAATGCTCAGGATCGCCCCCGCCGTGTAGCTGCCGATTCCGGGCAGGGCGAGCAACAGGTTGAAATCGGCCGGGATGCGCCCGCCGAAATTGCTCACAAGCACCTGGGCGGTCCGGTGAATGTTTTTGGCCCTCGTGTAGTACCCCAGCCCTTCCCAGGCCAGCATGATGTCCCGCTCGCCGGCCGCCGCCACCGCGGCGGGATCGGGAAATCGCTCCATCCACCGTAAAAAATAGGGGATTACCGTTTTGACCTGCGTCTGCTGGAGCATGATTTCGGATATCCAGACCCGATAAGGCGAGTAAGGTTTACGCCATGGAAGGTCCCGTCCGTTTCGCCGGAACCAGGAAAGGACCCGGTCCTGGATTTCCTTTATTCTACGGGGCTGAATTTGCAGTCCGGTCGCCAAGCCCTTCTCCAATGCCCGACTCAGTATTTGCTCTTGATTGATCGTGACTGTACTCATATTAATAGAAAGGGGCGCAATTTTCAGGTTTTTATCCAATTTCGAAGGGTAATGAAATATTAGAACTCAGTTCCACAAATGATCCACCAGCGCAAAGGCTACGGAGAGAACTGCGCTGCAGGAGAGCGCCGCGTGTTTGAGTGTCCAGGCACTCGGGCGGCTGAGTGCCGGATGCGCCGCCTTCTTCCTCTGATCTCTTCTCTGCCCCTGCGCCTCGGCGGTGAGCACGGGTGCGTCGGCAGGTTTTGACATTGTGAGAGAATACTTCTCGGAATGGGTCTCTTAGAGTTTTAATGAGAGGGATATCCGATGCAGCAACTTTCTACGGTAGGTATCGCGAGCAAGACCGCGCCACCCGCCTTTCCGGCACCTTCTCCAACCCGCCGGCCTCGCCTTTGGTCACTTGACCGGCTGAAAGTGTTTTTGACCCTCCTGGTGATCGCTCATCACGCGGGGCAGGCCTACGGCGCCGGTGGTTTTTGGGTCTACGAGAATCCGGAACGATGGCCTTACCTGGGCTTCTTTTTCTGGGTGAACGCCAGCTTCTTCATGGGCCTCTTCTTCTTCATCTCAGCCTACTTTTTTCCCGGTTCTTACGACCGCAAGGGTGCAGCCGCCTTTCTCATGGACAAGGCCCTCCGCTTCGGACTGCCGCTTCTGATATTCGCTTTGCTGGTCAACCCCGTACTGATGTATCTCTCCTACATCAATTTCCGGGGCGGCACTTTGCCATTCGCGGCCTATTACACCCAGATCTATTTTGGGACGGCGCCAAGGCCCGCCGGTTTGAAAGGACCCGGCTGGCCCGAATTCAACGTTGCCCATCTGTGGTTTATAGAGCACTTGCTGGTTTACGCCGTCATTTACGCGGCCTGGCGCCTCGCGTGGCGCCGTCCTGCGAACCCGGGGCAAGCGGGAAGCAGCGGAGATGCGCCCGGCGATCTCGCCATACTACTATATGCCGTCGGCCTCACGCTGGTCACAATGCTCGTCCGGACCTGGTATCCCGTCAACAAATGGGTGTTCGTGCTGGGCTTTATCCAGATGGAGCCGGCCCACATACCCCAATATTTGAGCTTTTTCATTCTGGGCGCGATCGCGATGCGCAGGGGCTGGTTCCAGGCCATTCCAAAAGCCAGGGGATTGCGGTGGCTCGGGGCCGGCATCGGAGCGACCGTTGCCGGGGCCCTGATCATATTCCGGATCGTGTCCTTCGGGCCAACAGCCGGGCTTGTCTTGATGAGCACCGCCGAATCCTTTGTAGCCGCGGGGTTTTTAGTGGGGCTTTGCACCCTTTTTCGTGAACGCTTCAACGCAGCATCCCCGTTCTGGCAGACGCTCGGAAACGACGCCTATGGCGCCTACCTGGTGCATGTACCGGTCGTGGTGGGTCTCCAGTATGCTATCGGTGGGATGCCGGCGGGACCCGTTCCGAAATTCCTGCTGGTCACCCTGGTGGGAGCCCCGCTCTCGTTCCTGATTTCCCGTTATCTGCGCAAGATGCCCGCGGTCTCCAGGGTGCTGTAGCGCAATGACTCACATTAGAACCGCGAAATCGGCATGCTATTTTGTGAACTCTCTGGTTACATCGATATAGGGAACACCGCCGTGACGTTCAGCCCCTTTTCGGCAAAGCCCGACCGGGCGCCCCGGCAGGCGCATTCATCATTCATCATTCATCATTCATCATTCATCATTCGAGAGTAGAGGACGGAGCAACCGCGCGTGAGTCTCCGGACACTTTTCGGCGCCGCAGGTCGGAAAACAAGATGACGGCAGACCAGAACAGGGCGGCAATGCACATAACGGCTCCGAACAGATATGCTTTATTAAAGCCTCCCAGAAGGTCGCCGGCTGACATTCTCCCCTGCCCCAAATGCTCTTCCAGCGAGGTCCCGCCATGAGGGATGGCCTGGGCCAGGATCAGGTCCAGGAGGGCGACACCGAAAGCCAGTCCCAGTGTGTTGACCGTGTTGAATATGCCGGACCCTACGCCGCTCTCGTTTTCGGGCATGGCGCTCATTGCCTGGTTGTTGTTGGGTGAGACGAACATGCCGTAGGAAACCCCGAACCAGGCCAGGAAGATTACAGTCGGAACCAGTCCGGGAAAACCCAAAAAGCGGCAGAAGAAGAAAGAACTCAAAGCCGCGGAGGCCATGGCGACCGTTGTCATAAAACTCGGCGGAATCTTGTCGGACAGACGTCCGGAAATCAGTCCCAGCACCAGTGAGGCGACCGAGTTAATGAGGAGCAGAAGTCCCACCGACACCGTATCCAACCCTTTGACCAGCTCCAGATAAAAGGGCATGAGAAATGCGCTGCCGCCCATCAGCATATAGCCGAAAAACGCCGCCAGGGTGGCGCATGAGAACCGGGCGTTTTTGAAGAGAGAAAAATCGATCAAAGGACAAGCGCAGCGCTTTTCCCAGACGATGAACCCGGCGAGCAGAAGCAGGGAAAGAATCACCAACCCACCTGTCACAGTTGATGTCCACCCCCATTCCTGGCCTGTAGTCAGCACATAGAGAAGGGCCGACAGGCCGAAAAAGCTCAGGAGGGTGCCGGTTACATCGTTTCCCTGGTTACACTCTTTCGCTGAAGCCGAGGGAGAATCCACGGGCAGCGCCTTTGAGGCCGCAAAGATGGCCGCAATGCCTACCGGGATGTTGATGAGAAAAATCCAGTGCCACGTAAGGTATCCGTTTATCAACCCGCCGAGAGGAGCCCCGATGATTACCCCCAGCATGGCCGAGGTGGAAAGAATTCCAAAGGCCCACCCGGTTTTGTTGTGGGGCAGGAACTTCGGAATGATGGCATAGCCGGAAGCAATCAGCATGGCCCCGCCCAGTCCCTGGATAAGGCGCGCGCCAACCAGCACGTATATGTTCCAGGATGCCGCGCACAGGAGCGACCCCACCGTGAAAAGCCCGTATCCCCACAGGAAGATTTTTCTCAAACCGAACCTGTCGCCTAGTCTGCCGAAGAACAGAAGGGTGCTGGTGCCCACCACGAGGTAGGCAATGATGGTGTGGGAAGCATCGCTTGTTCCCACGTTGAAATAACGGGCTATGGTGGGAAGCGTTATGTTGACGATGTATGTATCCAGCTTCGTCATGAAAGCTGCGAACGCAACGCTCACGGCAATGCCCCAATATCCTGACGCTTCACGGGCATCTTGGACGGCGGCAGATGATTGGTCGGCTCCCACGCATACTCCAGATCTTAAAGTTCATCGGCTCATCGGCACAGGACTCAAAAGTAATTTGCTCCTAAGGGCTTGTCCGTAAATAGGCCTTTTAGGGACAAGCCCAAATTCCCGATTCCGGCGCCACAGCATTGTTAGCGTGCACTTACATAATCGTCAATACGGCCGGGTTAATCAAAGAAGAAATCGGCCTCTCCGGATAAAACTGTGAAAGTGCCGGCTTCCAGGGGTCTTTCATCCCCTGCATTCCGCAAAATCACCTCATGAGTATGCCATTCCCGCCGTTATGTGCTAATATAATTGAATGAGTCAGTGGTGTTCAGAATAAGTTTTGGGTTGAAATATAAGGCCGCGATACATGAACAGGGTTGATGCCGTCATAGTTGGCGCCGGACCCGGGGGCATTGCCGCCGCCGTCAGGGCCCGTGAACTCGGCTTGAATGCAGTTGTTCTTGAAAAAGGATCACGCGTCCTTCAGGGTATACTCGACACCTATCCGAGGGGCAAGAAAGTCTACCCAACCATTCCCAAGGGCGAGGAACAACCCTTCGCCGTCCCGGAACTGGAACCTGCAAATGAGCCGGTTGAGGAGTATTTTTCCAGAGTTGAAGCCTATGTGAAAACACAGGGCGTTCAGATCCATTATGGAGAGGAATTCCATAGCTTCTCACGCGAAAGAAACCTGATCGCCGTAGCCGCGGGTAAGGGCCGTTATACGGCCTCAGCCGTCGTCCTGGCTTTTGGAAGCAATATACCGGTCGATCTGGGCATTTATGGAGAGGCCAAAGTGGTTGCCCGAAACCTGGGCAATCCGGAGGAGCACATCGGGGTCCCGACCCTGGTGCTGGGCGGAGGCAATGCGGCCGCCGATGTGGTCTCGACGCTGTCCAAAACCAAGCGGGCCGCCGAAGACTTCACCCCGGTCTACTGGGGTCACCGCCGCGAACATTTCAAAGTGGACAAGGATGTCGCCCGCGACCTTGGTGAAGAAATCCTCCTGGGAGGCAACATCAGGATACTCCAGGGGGCCGTGCCGCGCATCGGCGAGGTTGACGAGGAAGGAGTCGAGCGGCTCATTATTCTGACCCAAACGGTATCGCTCCCGCACGGAATCATGATGCAGCATGGTATGAGCTTTCCCATGAAACATGTGATCGCCTGTGTTGGGACGCAGGGACCTTCCGGTATTTTCGAACGCCTCGGCCTACAGCAGATCAAATGTACGGAAGGGGTGTGCAAGTTCGGCAGGGAGGGCGCCAGGCTCATCCTGCTCAATCCAGGGTTTCAGACAAGCGTGAGCGGGGTCTACGCCATCGGCGGGGCTGTCAGCCCGGCCTACATCCAGGTGGAGGAGGAAGGGACTCTCCGCGAAAGAAAGCATTCCAACCTTATCTTCAAGGCAATACAGGACGGTGTTCGCGCCGTTGAAAACATCGCCGTGCGGCTTGGCAAAGCCCCCTCTTCTCCGGAGATGGCGCATTGATACAACCCTTTTGCGCTTCGTTCCCTTCAAGTACGGCCTGACCCGGAACTTCCATGACCGCCCCAAGGGACGCTGAACTTATTGATAGGGATACAGCACAAAGACGACCCGATCCTGAAACCGCAACTCTTCCAGTACCTGGTCCAAACGCCGGAAAATCTCGCTCTCTCGAGGTCTTCCGGTTCTCCCTTCTTCGAGTCTCAGCAAAAAATCTTGGCGCCCCTGCCGGATGAACCTTATATTGTTTGCTCCTGCCCCTATCCGGTAAATCGATATTAGAAATCGGAGGTCTCAACGCATGAATGTTCACCAGGAGTTTTTAGATCGCCGGGATTGCGTTCTACTGTTGATAGACATTCAGAAGGTCCTGCTGGATCTTTGCGTCGATCCGGAACGCACGGTTACCAATACGGCTGCCCTTATCGAGGTCTGCGAATTGTTCGAGGTTCCCGTTTTGTGCACGGAGCAAAATGCGGACAAACTGGGCGGTTTCCTGCCCGAACTCACCGGCAGGATTAAAAGACCCAGGATATGGGACAAATTGGAATTCAACTGTTTTGAAAATGAAGAGATCGCCGGGGCGATCAGGGCAACAGGCCGCAAGACCCTGCTTATTGCCGGCATTGAGACTCATGTGTGCATCTTCCACACGGGAGCCGGCGGATTGCATCACGGGTTCCGTGTTCACATCGCCAGTGACGCCGTTACGTCGAGAAACGCCTCAGACAGGAAAATTGGGCTGCATCGTCTGGATAGGGCCGGCGCCGTGATCAGTTCAAGCGAGATGATCATGTTTGAACTGCTGCGCCAGGCGGGGTCAAAAGAGTTCCGGGCACTGCTGCCGCTGCTAAAAAAACTTCAATCAGGCTGAAGCCCGCATTACTGCGTCTCTGGTCCTTCCTGGGAGATGTTTTCGGCGTTGTTTTCGCGCCTGCAGTATTCCCATCTGCTCCCAGCGGGGGTATCGATAACCCGGACACCGCACCTCAGCAGGTCGTTCCTGATTCTATCCGATTCAGCCCAGTTCTTGTTCGCGCGTGCAATCTCGCGTTCTTGAATCAGTTTTTCCTCAACCGGGCTGAGCAGACGCGAACTCAGATCGAAAAACCCCAGGATAGAATTGGCCCGGTTGAAGATTTCCACTATCAGCATTTTTTGTGGTTGCCCCACCCCGGTTTGAACTAAGATCGGGTTTGCCAGGCGAATGAAGCGGAATATGGCGGCAAGAGCTCGCGGCACATTCAGATCGTCGGCAAGCGAGTCCAGAAACTCCTGTTCGAGGGTGCAGATCATCTCGGACAGTGGTCTGCTTTCTTCAACCGGTCCATCTGAAGCCCGGACCTTCACAATGAATTCGTCAATACGCCTCAGTCCCCGGACGGCATTTGAGATATTGTCCAAAGTCGCCTGTATCGGCTTCCGGTATTGGGTGCTCAGCAGCCAGTATCTTATCTCGCGCGCCGAAAATCCCATTTCAAGAAGGTCCCTCACGGGCTTGCTTTCGTCTACCAGGCCGGTCCCTTTGCCCTTCTTCGCCGACCAGACACGCTCGGCGATCATCCAGATATTGGCGAAGGGTTTGTCCGAGAGGGCTTCACCTATTACCCTCACGTTCTCCAGATGCGGGAATAGGAAATCCATGCTGCTGACCACGATGTCTATCTGTGGTCCCAGATCGTGAATGGCCGCCGAAGCCGCCGATATGTGCCAGGTCGGGATGACGTTTCCCCAGTCCGTCTTCACGCACGCACCCATTTTCAACTCCGAGAGAGTCGCCCGTTTGAGCAGAGCGAAATCGCTCGGGTTCAGCTTCTCATAGGAGTTCAGGTCGACCTTCTTGCCGGCGCGAACCTTCTTGGGATTGATGCCCGAGAGTCTACCGTAGCTTTCATCACTCCGGGAAAGGTCGAAGTAGACCGAGCGAAGCTTTTCATAGGCAATCCGGCCGGATATAAGGCTCCTTGTGAATTCTATTATGGTGTCGAGATGCTCGGTAGTGCGCGGATATCGATAGGCCCTGTTAATTCCGAGCGAGTCCAGATCGCCGAGAAATGACTCGAATCTTTGCTGAGTATAGGGGCCGAGACACATTCCGGCGGCAATCGAGCTGTTTATGGTTCGGGTATCGAAATCCGGGATTAGAACGACCTCGTCGACCGAAAAGTTTTTTGCCTGAAAAAACCTCGACAGGATATCCGCGAGCAGGAATCGCCGCGAATCGGCGATGCAGAGCGGCTGATCAAGAGGGGGCCCGGTCACGCAAATGCGCGCTTTACCTTCCCTGACCGGTTTGAATTCAACTTTCTGCCGTTCCAGCAGATTGTAGAACCTGAAGTCCGGCTCCAGCATGACGGTAAACAGGTTCGTGCTCAGATACCTGTCCCCTCCGTCGGGCAGCACCACCACGAGCACACCTTCCTTCATCCCGGCGGCCACCTGCATCCCGACGGCCATTGCGGCCCCGGAACTCATCCCGGCGAATATCCCCTCTTCCCTCGCCAGTCTCCGGGCAGCACTGAAAGCGTCCTCATCCTTCACGTGGACGACCTCATCCAGAGCTTGCCGTTCGAAAATCTCCGGGACATAGGACTCCTTCATGTTTTTGAGCCCCTGTATTTTATGGCCCGGCAGAGGCTCCACGGCGACCACCCTGATCGCCTGGTTCCTTTCCTTCAAGGCTTTGAGGATTCCCATGGCCGTTCCCGTCGTGCCGAGCGTAGCGACAACGACGTTTACCTTGCCCTCCGTCTGATCGAAAATTTCCGGTCCAGTCCCATGGTAATGAGCCGCCGGGTTGGCAGGGTTATTGAACTGGTCCGTTATAAAGTAGCGGTCGGGGTTTTCACGAACCAGGTTGTAAGCCTCTTCGATTGAGCCGTCGGTGCCAAGAGACCCCGGGGTCAAAAGGAGTTCGGCGCCGAATGCCTTCAGGATCTTTTGTCTCTCAAGACTGGCCGTTTCAGGCATTGTGAAAAGAACCCGGTAGCCTTTTACCGCGGCAACCATCGCCAGCCCGATACCGGTATTGCCGCTTGTCGCCTCGATGATAATTTTGCCGGGAACCAGTTGTCCGTCGCGCTCGGCCGCCTCGATCATGGAAAGCGCCGCCCTGTCCTTCACCGAACCCGCCGGGTTTTTTGCCTCCAGCTTTACATAAAAGGTGACATCCGGGTTGGGGTTCATGCGGTTTATGCGGATGAGAGGGGTATTTCCGATGCATTCCAGAATACTAGGGAAGACGTTTTTGGAGTTCACTTTCGTCTCGTTCGCCTCTTCGTCTCAATGGGCATAATCTATGCGACTTTGGACAGAGAAAATATTATTATATAGTCCCGAATCGCATTCAATGCTAGTGTCGTTTCACTGCCTGGGGAATGGTGAGGCAAAAAGTCTCACGGGCAAGCCACGGTTCAGATCTGATCGATATGACAAACCAGGATCTTCAGAACAAGCTGCTCCCCCTTCTTGATGACGGCTATACGGTCCTGGCCGAAAGCCGGAAGTTCGTCCACCAGGTGCAGCGTCAATTTCGATTGAGGCGCCTGGAGGCTGGGAATTCCGGCTGGGAAGCGCCCAAAATCCTCACCCTGAATCACTGGATGGACAAACTTTGGACGGAACTGTGGCCCGGCGATCTGCCGGCCTCATCCTGCCTGCTCAGGTGGAAATACCTGAAAGAGTGCCTCGATGAGTCGCCCCCCCCTGAACCACTGCCCGCTGACACCGAACTGATCCATTTGCTCGACGACAGTTTCGAGCAGTGTCTGAGACATGGGCTTGACCCGGCCCGGGGTGAAGATTCGAATCGACTGATTGGATGGAGGCGCCGGCTGTGGCGCTCTTTTCAGGACAGGCTCTCGACGGATGGTCTGTTCCACCCGGCACGGTTACCACAGAAGATAGCCGGGCGCCTTGAGGAGGGATCAGCGCCGAATTGCGGTAAAATGGCGCTGGTTGGCTTTGAATTTGCCGGCTACTGGGAAAAATATCTCCTGGGGGAATTGAGAAAAACGGCCCGCGCCGTCCACTTCGCGTTGCCTGCGGGCAATACGCAACCGGAGCACCTGGTTTATCCCGATCCCGAACAGGAAGTGATCGGGCTCATCGAGAACCTGCTGGCGTCGGTCAACGAATGCGCGCCCCATGAAATCGCCATAATTGTTTTAGATTCCGAATCTTACGGTCCGGCCATTTCCAATCTGCTCCGGGATATTTTGGGAGAGCCCCTCGCAGACAGACTGGCAGCATACAATCTCAGCCCCGATTTGGACCTGTCCCGACAGGGACTTTTTAATGCGGCGCTATTGCCGATCCGCATTGCCCTTTGCGGCGAAAAGCGAAACGACCTGTTCACTTTCCTGCGCTCCCCGTATTACGGCGCCCTCTCACGGCAAAGCCGCATCCTCAGCCGATGGGACAGAATCTGGCGAGAGAGGGGAATCGAGGCTGGAATAGATCTTCTGCTCGGGAGCGTTCAGGACTCTGCCGGGCAAATCTTTCCGGATGGAACCGAAGGGATCGCGGCAGCCATACTTCCTTTCCGGGAAGCTAACGCGAGGTTTTTCCGAGACTGGGCCTTGGTACTGCGGGGAATCTGGGAGTCCTTTGAATTTCCTCGGATTGCCAATGAACTGGACCAGATTACCTGGGCTAACCTGGTCTCGATGATCTCAGAGGTTGAAACCGCTTTTTCGAAAACTCGTGTCAGCGCGCATGAGTTCTACGATCTGCTTATCACAGCGGCAAAGCGCATAAAGGTTCAAAAGAGCGGACTCGAGGATGCCGGGATCCAGGTGCTCGGAAGGCTCGATGCCCGAGGGCTCGCCTTTCAAAGGGTCTTTATTCCCGGCATGGTTTCAACGGCCCTTCCGCAGGCCGTGAGGTCCCTGCCTCTCCTCAGTCCTTTGGAGCGTAAAAAGGTGCTCGGAGGAACCGTCGAGAGCCAGCTCGATTTCGCCCGCCACATTTATTCCAATTTTCGAGCTGCGGCCCCTCGAATAATCATCAGCCGTCCCCTGATGGCAAAAGACGGCGAAATCTGCGTCTCTTCACCTTTCTGGAATGAAGAAGATGAAAAACGAATCGGCCCGGTGACGCCCTGGAAACACGGACTTCCCGCGATGCAAAGGGCTCGATGGGTACAGCAGAGTGCATCGGGAATCGCGGTTTCAGCTCCCCCCACCGCAAACGCGAGGGCATCCCGCACTCCCGACCGGACCCATTTCAAAATAAGACCTCTCAAACCCGCCGATCCCATCACGGTCAGCGAATTGGAATCGGCACTGCTCTGCCCGGCCCGGTATTTCTTCCTCCATGTTCTCGGCCTGAAAAGACTTGAAGAGTTCGAGCCGGGAATCTCTCCTCTCGAACGGGGCAGAAAAGTGCATTCCATTCTGGCCGCTTTCGTTTTGCTTGCAATCAGGCGATTCAAGAAAGGCAACCCAACGTTTGAAGACCTGGCCGAACTTTTGAGGAAGACAACAATCACTGCCCTGCGGCTTCGGTTGTCTCAGACGGTCTGGCAGGTCGAACTCGAACGGCTCATGGGAAAGCCGGGCTCTCCGGGCCTGTTGATGAAGTGGATCGAAACGGAATGGGAAAGAATATGCAAGGGCTGGAGATGGGTTGGGGTTGAGCGGCAATTCGACGGTATGTCGATAGACGGTTGCGCAACGCGCATCAAGGGCCGGCTCGACAGGATAGATTCTCATTCGGACCTGGGCCTGATTTGCTGGGACTACAAGACCGGCAGGCTACCCAGCAGGACCGAAGTAATCGATGAGAATGATCAGCCACAGCTTAAAGCTTATCTTCTCGCGCTGTCAAAGGGGAATGTTACCGGCGCGCCCCGTGTCCCGGACCGTTCAGGCGCCGGTTTCATAGAGCTTGGTTCCCCGGCAAAAATGAGACATCAGGTTATGTTTGACCCTGACGGGCAACACGGCCCATACCTCAAGATCTGGGAAAGTCAGATCTCCAACGCGCTGAACTCCCTGTTCGATGGAGATATCTCACCACGATGGTTCAAGGAAGACCGGTCTTGCGAAGAGAAGTGCGAATTCATAAGCATTTGCGGACCCCCATGAAAAATGAAATTCAGCCCGAGAACTCTTAACTGCTTTGAACGAATAATAATCAAGGAGGCTAAAATGATTGGAAGAACGGCAGTTTTCATTTTCGCCGCCGTCTTGCTGGCCGTGTGCCCTGCGCCGGCAGCCGCCCAGTTGCAGATTTCATCTCCCGCATTCAAAGACGGGGCCGAGATTCCCGCAGTCCATGCCCGTCCATCCGGCAACGTTTCAATCCCGTTGAAATGGACGGGCGCGCCGGAAGCGGCCAAATCATTCGCTCTCTCGATCATAGACCGTCATCCGATTGCGAGGAATTGGGCGCACTGGATCGTAATAAATATTCCACCTGACGTGGATTCGCTTGCGCAGGGTGCATCGGGTAAAAATATGCCGCTCGGCTCGATTGAGATTCGAAACTCATTCGGGGACATCGGATACGGCGGACCGCAGCCCCCCGGGGGCACGGGCGCGCACCAATACGTTGTGACCGTCTACGCCCTGAAAGACCCCAGGCTGGTCCTCAAACCCGACGCAACCCTGTCCGACTTCCAGGCTGCAATAAAAGGGAATGTCCTGGCAGAGGCTTCGATCACTGGTCTTTTCGGGAAATAAGAGCGGGACGCTGCTGATTTGAAACGTTTGTTTGTCAGGCCTGCCGAATTTAGGAGTTGGAAACGGGCAGGGAAGCGAGTATGAATATCCGGCCGGCTTCTTCAGGCATCTCCCTAAATTATGAGCGGATTCAACCATGAGCCTCTTTATGAATGCATCGTCCATCATTGCCCTGCTTTTCGCAGCGCTCGCGCTTACCGCCTTTGCAGTTGCGCTCCATCTCCGCTGGCTTTCAAACCTGAGGCAGGGTTTCCTCATAACCCTCAGGATCGCACTGGTGGGAACCGGCGTGATATCGTCACTGGTTGTGGGAATCTGGTGTTATGAATCGGCCAATCAGATCTTTTGGCGTGAAACCGTGGAAGATTTGGGAGATCTGAGCCGCATCATTGAAGACGAACTCCATTGCGAGGTGCAGAACTCTTTCGAGCACTTGCAAAAAGTATCAAATATGCTGGCCCCGTCTATGAAAAACGGCCTCTCCAAGGAACTGCAGGATAAACTGGACAATGCGTTTCTAGTTCACAGGTACCTCGAATTCGATTTATACGACAAAGAAGGCCGGCTCATAGCCGCAACCGGCAGCAAAAAGCTGCAGGGGCCTTTGAATCATATTGCAACCGCTTACGGACTCGAGGGCCAGCGCTTCTCATCGGACCCGTTCATGTCGCCGGTTTTCAATCAGTATGTCATTTGTCTCAGCGTACCGGTACAGTCCGACGGCGAAATCCTCGGGGTCCTGAGCACTCGGTCAGACCTCGTTGAAATTGGCCATCTTGTCGCCGGAACGCACTTTGGAGAGACCGGGCACGCAATGATGGTGGACTATGACGGTCATATACTAGGGCATCCGGACACCGGCAGGATATTCGAGGACGTTTCAGACTATCCTGCCGTGAAACTCGGGCTGAAAGGAAATGAAGGGTCGGTTGTCGCAACGAATAAAGCCGGGGTAAAAAGGCTTTTCTTCTACCGGCCCATGAAAGGCTCCGGAACGGTGAACCCAAAACCATTGCTCCTTATTACCGAAATGGACGAAAAAGAAGCCCTGGAGCCAATGGTTGACCTAAAATACAGGTTTCTGTTTGGCATAGGCTTTGTCGTCCTCGCCTGCCTGATTATTGCTCAGCAGCTCTCCAGCTATATCAAGAAGCCGTTTCAAAGTTTGCAGCACACTTTCGAACGTGTTGAAGCCGGGGACCTTTCGATAAAGCAAGAGGTCAGGCCCCGTGACGAAATCGGGCAACTCGAGGCCGGATTGGACAGAATGATCGAAGGCCTTCGCGAGCGAAACCTGGTCAAGGAAATCTTCGGGCGCTACGTAACCACCCAGGTTTCAGAGCAAGTCTTGAATGGAAGGGTAAATCTTGGAGGCGAAATCCGCAGGGTCACTATTCTTTTTTCCGACATTCGCGACTTTACCTCTACGGCCGAGAAGATGGAGCCAATGGAGGTTGTATCCTTTCTGAACGAGTATTTTTCCGAAATGGTTGAAGCCGTTTTCGAATACGGAGGAGTGCTGGACAAATTCCTCGGAGATGGAATGATGGCCGTATTCGGCTCCTTCGAGGAAGCGGACCACCCACGCACGGCCATTATGGCTGCTCTTCGCATGAAGGCGCTTCTGGCTAAAATCAACGGGAAAAGGGGCATAACCGGCCATTCGCCGATAAGAATCGGGATAGGTATTCACACCGACGAGGTGATCGTAGGAAATATCGGGTCACAAAAACGCCTCGAGTACACCGTTATCGGAGATGGGGTCAATACCTGCGCGCGCGTTGAATCTCTTAATAAAGAATTCGGCACCACCATCCTGATTACATCTTCAACTTACGAGGACGTGAAGGACATATTCGAATGCCGCCTCATGCCTGAAGTACAGATGAAAGGCAAGACCCGGACGCTCAAGTGCTATGAAGTGGTCAGCATGAAGAAATCCGTGGACAGGATCGATCCTCTTCCGCAAGAAACCCGAACAACGACTTAGAGTAGTTTTTCTATCGAACTCAACAGCTTGTCCCAACTCAGCGGTTTTGCCAGCATCAGATCAACACCACGGCTCGCGAGTTCTACGTCCTCATATTGAGCACCCCAGCCGGTTATCATCACCACTGGCGTTTTGGGGTTTTTCGCTTTAGCGCGTTTTGCTATTTCCCAGCCGCTCACCACCGGCATTCCCAGATCTGTCAAAACGAGATCGAAATGGCTGGTATCCAGAAGTTCAAGCGCCTTTTCACCGTCGTTCATCGCGACAACACGGTGCCCTTTTAGGCGCAGCATATCCCGAAGCAGGTTCAGAATCTCCGGTTCATCTTCGACCAGAAGCAGCCGATACGAGCTTATCCCTTCATCAGTTTTGGTCCCAAACGACGGTTTGGTCCCATCAGCTCTGGTGAGCTTTATAGTGAACGCAGTGCCTTTACCAGGTTTGCTCCTTACCTGGATATCTCCTCCGTAGCGGCCTATGAGGCTCCAGGAGACACTCAGCCCAAGCCCGGAGTTGCCGATGCCTTTTGTCGTGAAAAAGGGATCGAATATCTTTTCGGTGATCTCCTTGGTCATTCCTATTCCGGTGTCGCTGACCTCCAGAAGGACCTGTTCGCCCACGCATTGAGACCTGAAAGTGACGATCCCTCCCTGGGGCATTGCATCGATAGCATTGAGAAGAATATTGGTGAGGACTTCCCTCAGGTCAGAAGGATTGATTGCAGCCGTACAGTTTGGCTCGAGTTTCATCTGTATGTCTATGGTTCGGCCGGATCTCTCCATGAGGTTCTTCCAGCGAGGTCGGGTAAGCTCTATGACGTCCTTCACAGCTTCTTCTATATCGATGGTCAGAGCAAGCGCTTTTGGGTCACGTTCCCGTTCGGTGAATCTCTGGAGCCTACGGACGGTGTTTGAGCCGTCGTAGACAGCTTTTTCGATATTCTGAAGCCTTCGTCGGATCTCGTCATCGTCGATCCGCGGCAGAATCAATTGAATGTGCCCAAGGATAGCCATCAAAAGATTGTTGAAATCGTGTGAAACGCCTCCGGCCATTGTCCCAAGCGCAGCAAGCTTCTCCGATTGGATGATTTTGTCGGAGAAGGCTTTTTTCCTGGTAATATCTTCTATGACCACCAGGTAGCCGGCCAGCATGCCGGCATCGAGAAGACGCACCAGGTTAACTTCGGCCAGATAAGTCTCCCCCGCCGAATTCATAAGGCGGACGTCCGTTTTTTCCACAAGGCCCACGTCGGATGTGGATACCTTTGTAAGCATCTTTTCAAAACCGGCCGGGTCACTAAACAGCACCCCGGGCGAGCGGCCCTTGATATCCGGGAACCCTTCACCCTGCATTTTTTCGATGCTCCGGTTGATTCTAACCACCTTGCCATTCGTATCGAGAACGCAGATGCCCTGCGGCATTGAATCCAAGACCAGGTCTGAGATATGGCTGGTCGATATGGTCGATTTAGCCGGCTTGGCGCTCTCCTGTCCGTCCGGTCCCGCACTAACAAGGTGTCCCGCCTCGCTGGAGACCTGCAGCCCTACCGTGAGATAACCGACCAGATTGCCGATCGTCGTCCAGTTTCGCCTGATCTGATGAGGAAATTTCTGCGCGTGATAAGCACTGAGGTTCAATACGCCCAAATTCAAAATCGGAACGCAGGCAAGAGAGATTGGGGCCACAACTGCGTCCTGTACTTCAGGGATTGGCTCCTCAGCCGTGTTCTCTATGAAAACTGCCTCTCCGGAAGCAAAGACCCGGCTCGCGATAAATTGGCCGGATTTAAACCGGAGATTCTGTTTATAGCGGCGGGAAGCCATCTCAAGCTGGTCCTCAAGGCCATAGGCGGCAACCAGCGAAAGAGAGTGCGTTTGCTCGTCCCAAAAGAGAATAGAGCAGTTCTCGAATGCCGTTTCTTCTATAATAACCTTGACAAAATGCTTGCACGCCCTGGCTGTTTCCCTGTCCCCGGGCATTTCCTCTGCAAAACGCTGAACTATGGCCAGAAAGCGACCAACTTCATCGCTATGCTCCCTGGTGCCGATGAGGCCCATCTTCAACGCATTCTCAACCAGGTTCTCCATCATTGTTCCTCTTCACTTCAGCAAATTCCATAACTCGTCAACTTCATCCCAAATCAGTTGGACCTTCTCTTGATATTCCTGCCATTCTTCTTCACTGATGTTGAGTTCCCGGCAATGAAGCATGGTTACTTCATCACTGACCAACTCGGGAAAGTCACGTGAATGACTCAGAACATTGGCCAGGTAAGTCAATTTGACTTCCGCTTTGAAGGATTTGCTTTTTTCTGGAAAATGATGAAATTCGATGGCCGCTTTCAAGACTTCCGGGAAAGCCCATCGCGCCGCCAGATACTTGCCTAGTTGGGTGTGCACTATCCCGTAATGCGTTTCGGCACACCAGGAGGGGATCTTTCTTCTTTCAGCGGCTTCAAAGACCGCCGTGAACTGGTCTTTAAAGTGCGCCGCCATTACAATCCAACCAAGGTCATGCAGAAGACCGAGCAGGGACGCTTCCTCCCTGTCCAGCCATGGGCGCTTTTTGTTCACCTCCACAAGGGCTCTGGAAGTGACAAAAGAATGCTTCCAGAGCATTTCCCTGTAAACAGCACTGATTGAATGGCCGTTCGCAAGCACGTTCATGAGGAGGGCACAAATGCAGATTGACTTTGCCTGGTAAAGCCCAATTATGTTTATCGCCCTTGAGAGTGTGGTTACTTTTCCACGGTGCCCATAGTATGATGAATTGGCAACCATCACCAACTTGGCGGCCAGCGACGGATCATAGCTGATCAGGCTCTCAAGTTCTCCCGGCGCGTCGATTTCAGATCGAATTATGTCAATCAGTCTTTCGAACGACTGAGGCAAGGAGGGCAATTCATTGATTTTCGAAATCTGGTATCGGATCTCTTCATCATCCGGAGGAATAATAGACATCTCCCCTCCATCCCCCAAAGGGTGTTCTGCAAATGTTAATTAAAATTGTTTATAGTAAGGAGGTCCTTATTATCTGTAATTAGGAGTCAAGAAGCAAATGTCTTCGGAGCCATCACGCAATTTTTTTTCAATGTGCCTCCGTTTTTTGGCAAATCGTGAAGCGATGAAACAACATTTTGAAACTCGTCATCATTTAAACAGCAATTTGATGGCATTAGATAAGAATTTCAATTTTGGTTTTGGGCAGTTACAATAGCCCCAAGGGAAAGAAGACTTCCATTTTGGTTTTAAACGCGTAACGATAAATCTTCTCGAACGGAATGGCGGTTGGTCAACGACACTTGCAATCATACCCGTAATCCTGAAAACGTGCATGCCCGCCACTTTTCACGGTTGGGCGAAAAGCTCGGTGTACTACTTTACCAGCCGGAAATACCGCAAAACACCGGCAACATTGCGCGGACATGCGCAGCCACCCACACCCCGCTCCACCTTGTCGGCCCGCTCGGTTTTCGCATCACCGACAAGCAGCTCAAAAGAGCAGGCCTTGATTACTGGCCTTATGTCCGCATGAAACTATATCCGGACTTTGAAACCGCCAACAGAGATTTGAGGCCTGAGCGACTGGTCTACTTTTCTGCCCACGTCCCCAGACCTTATTATGATTTTTCTTTTCGGGCCGGGGACTGCCTGGTTTTCGGACCCGAGACGAGAGGTTTGCCTCAAGAATTGCTTGCATCCTACCCCGGAGATGTGGTACAAATACCGATTGATAGGGTCAGGGTTCGGAGTTTGAACCTTGCAACAAGTGTGGGAATTGCACTGTTTGAAGCTTTGCGCCAGTTGCGTTACTGAAGATTAGCGGCTCCCGTTCAGGCGTCCTGTACCCCCAGGCGCCAATCCGGAACTTGTTTCTCCATCTCTTCCACGACTGGAACATTCATGGCCCGAACTGATGAAATAGAGTCCCGATTACACGAACTTTGCCCTGAAATCAAGAAATTAGGAATTTACCCGGTTGTGCTGCAAAAAGGCGATCGCCTCTGAATCCTGCTTTTCGAAAGCAGGGACTGCTTGAAACACCACCCCCCTCTTAGCTCTTGTGTAGTCAATCAGAGAGGACAAAGCGATACGCGCCATCTGAATCCCGCATGGGCGCCGCAGTTGCGTCAAGCATTGTCGGAAGCCCAAAGCAAGATGAGCGGCCCTGTTCCGGGAGTTACTCTGGGGAAATTTGCGACCCGAATTGCCGGAGCTGGTTCAAATGGCGAGTATCGAATGGAAAGAGGCCAAATGGGAGGCATACCGCAGTAGCCTCTCAGTGCCCGAGTTGCTCACGGTTCTCAAGGGCTTCGGGTCCATGGAGATTCTCAGGTTTGAGGTTCCGGACCGCTACACGGGACTTTTGAGCCTCTGCCTCACCGATGACGGCACCAAGGAAGTTACGCTCTACCATCTGGAAGTCCTTGGTGAAAATCGAATCGGCATGGGAAGGCAGGCCCTCCGGTGGCTGAAATCAATATTCAGGGGGCCGGTAATGCTCGAATTTCCCGATTCTCCCGGTTCCTACCCTTCGTTGCCGTTCTGGCTTAAGATGTACCGGGAGGGGCTGATTGACGCCATAGATTGTGAAAACTTTTATTTGGAATCGACGGCGACGTCCGATCAAATCGAGGAGTTCCAAAGTCGTGTCGGTTCCCTTTTGAGCAAAGAGCCAAAAGCGCTTTGAAGCCCGTAGACGGCTCGCGCCCGTCTTTCCCGAAACAACTGACCCCTTCTGCTTCCGGATAAATTATCGGATTTGAGCGGGAGCCCCCTATCCCGGCAGCCCATGCTGGACAATAAGCCGCCCGATGTCTACAATCCCGCCGTATGGAGCACAATTACCCCTCTTCAACAAACGAATCTATTTCAGCAGACAGAAGGGACACATGCAAACGAACCCTTTTCCCGAAAGACTTGACCGTTTCCGCGCACTGATGTCGCGGCAGGGGCTTGACGCCTTTCTCGTGGCAGTTCCGGAAAACCGTTATTATCTGAGCGGTTTCGAGGCCGAAGACCTGCTTTTGACGGAAAGTTCCGGGTACCTGATAGTCACCCAAAGTGCGAAATACCTCCTGACCGACTCACGCTATGAAGAGGCCGCAAAAGCGGAAGCACCGGATTTTGAGCTTGCGGTCTACTCCACGGGGTTGAAGCAGCTTTTGCCCGAAATGTTCTCGCAGATAAAGCCCGAAAGACTGGGGGTGGAAGAACATTTTCTAACCCTTAAGAGGTTCAGGGAGGTGGAAGAAGCGCTTTCAAAGGCCGCGCCCTCCGCAGGAATTGTCTTTTGTGAAGATCTGGTTGAGCGGCTCCGCATTGTAAAGGACGCAGCCGAGATCGAGCAGATCCGCAAATCAGTCAGGCTTTCCGAAAAAGCCCTTCGCGCCGCGTGGACCGCTCTTGCTCCCGGCAAGAACGAAAAGGGAATTGCCTGGCTGATCGAGAAGACTATCCGCGAGGGCGGAGGTCAAGCAGTCTCGTTCCCTCCCATTGTAGCATCGGGCGATAACGCAGCGCTTCCACACGCAGTTCCGACGGAGCGCAGGATAGGAACAGGAGAATCCGTAATCCTCGATCTGGGCTCCAAGCTTGACGGTTATTGCTCGGATATGACCCGGACATGGGTCGGCGGGGTTCCGGCCCCAAAACTTAAGGAAATATATAAAATCGTCCGGGAGGCTCAGTTGGCCGCTCAGGATAAGATCCGCGCAGGAGTTGACTCCATAACGGTCGATTCGACCGCTCGGGACCTGATCGCCAATGCCGGATATGGCGCCAATTTCGGCCATGGGCTGGGACACGGGGTAGGACTTGCGGTACATGAAAAACCGGGACTTAGAAAAGTGGATGCAACACTGCTTGAAGAAAATATGGTGGTAACGGTGGAACCGGGCATATACCTGCCTGGATTCGGAGGGGTTCGGCTGGAAAACATGGTGCGGGTAACCGGGACCGGGTGCGAGCTGTTCACCACGGAAGAATTTTTCTATGACTGGTAGGCATTCAATCTTGATTCGATTGGATCGAGGGGCTCAACTATTTTCGAATGAACCGTTTCTAAGGGACAGAATAATACGATTCGTCCTTTCCTCGACTTCGGGGATCATTTCTACAAGCGCCTTAAGCGAGGTCAGGATCTTTTTTGTCTGCTGTTTGTGGGGAATCTTCAGGTCGGGGTGGTCGAGAAAATCAAGAATCTGTTCAAGCGTCATCAACTTATCGACTGTAAAATCGACATAGGCAAGCTTAGGCCACATAGATCTCAGGTCAGCGGGGAGGTGTTGCATTCTTGAGACCAGATCTTCACTGGTCCCAAGCCACATCGCATCTTTCAGGCGTGAGAGAAGCGAGACGATCTCGTCGCGGCTTGCTTCCCAAAGATCACTTTCCACCATCAGTTTCTGCCATTTGGGCCGGATCTTATTTTCTACCCATTTTTCGCCGAGGCCGGGCATGAGAGGAAGGTCCGCGAGTTCGCGTTGTTCGGCCATCAGTGTCTCGCAGAGCCGAGTGAGCACAGATGCGCCTTTGGCCATCGGCAGATTGGCTTCGATGAGTCCGTTGAGTTTTCCGAGGATCGCCCCTTTGCTCTCCAAGTCCGGACAGGCGATGGCGACCTGTGATTCCCACTGCTCCCTCAAGAAGCTGATCTCGGCATTTATGGCCGAGAAGATGAACCCGAGCTTTATCAGTGTGTTTCTCAGTTCGTGAGCGAGCACGTTGCAGCTTTGGAGGCGTTGTCGAGCCAGATCTTTCTGCGCTTCAGAAAGAGTCTCTCGGATGTGGAGTGAGAGCAACTGAGTACCAAGGGTGCGGGAAAGTTTTTTTATAACCCTGGTGGAGTGATCCCCCCTTCTTATACAGCCTCTCTTGAAGTGTATTTTTATTACCGCGACGACGAGATTTTCGCAGTCTTTCCAAATTGAATCTCCCTGCCAGTCGGCTGGATATTCAAAATTATCAGCCAGTTCCCCGTACAAATAGGATTTCTTAATCAGCACGGGTTCCATGTGATGATAATCTTCAGGCTCGTTACTGAGCTGCTTTCGAACACTCCGGGAATCTTCATAGGGATTGTCGGCTGTCCAGCTCTTGCCATACTGGACACACCAAGCCATTGCCTCCTGCGGGCGTCCGGGCTTGTCTTTGAAGTCCTCCCAGCATTTGCCGGGATAATTGTAGTCCGAATATTCCCTTAAACCCCAAAAGATCTCACCTGTGAATTCATCGCGCATACCAGATGTAACGCGAACTGTACGCAACTCAGGCATCGGGCCGATTCTATAAATTGTCCCCTTTGTGGCCTCACTCAGGCAAAACAGAATGGTTTCAATCATATCCTTGCAGGTTCGTTCAAGGATATCATCGCCTATTATCATTATAAGCCCCTCTAACCCCCCTGGATTAATGAATCTTGTATCCCGAAACCGGCATAGGGTCAACTGCCTTTTTGTTCCGCTCAAAAGCCCGTAAAGACACCTAAAATCCTCTGTGAAAAGGGTCGGGCCATTTGCCATCAGCCGGATAAAGGCGTAGAATCGACCCTCAATTACTTCGCCCAAACCGACGGAGGTAAGCGCATGCGGTTGACATGTAAATTATTGCATTTAATGCCGGCATATGTCCTTGTATTCCTCTCAGTATGCTTGGCCGCGCCCGGCCCTCAAACCCTAACCCGCCGGGCGGGACTTCTGTGGGCATTTGGAGCGATCCGCACCTCATCCAATCCGCCGAAGATCGAACCGGTAAGCACACAGATGGTGCTCTCCTCCGGGGATAAGCTGAAAATAATGATCGAGATCACAAAAACATGCTTTGTTTATGTGATTCACAAGGACACTCAGGGGAATCTGACACTACTTTTCCCTTACAGTATCAAACAGTTCGACACTGACTATCAAACCGCCCGTAAGTACTACGCGCCTAAAGCAGACGGCTGGTTTCAACTTGACAACACAACCGGAAAGGAGACCTTCTATCTTATTGCTTCAGATCAGCGTTTGCTCGATATTGAGTATACATATCAGCAATATACATCTTCGTTACGTTCAGAAAAGCAAAACCTTGCCGAACAGATGATTTCCAAACTGGACCGGATCACACAAACTCACCTGAATTCATCCGATGGAGTTATGCCGGAAGACGAACACTATGCGATGCGAGGGTTTGAAAGGGCAACCGGCGCCGACCCTATGGATGTTACTCAACTCGCGAGGGAAATTTCTTTCGACGCCATTTACTCAGAAACATTCACAATCGACCACCGGTAGGTGAAAGGCCTCCCGCCAACCCCAATGGGCATTGCCGACTTGAGCTTCCGGAAGACGCAGTGCGGTCCTAAGCCCGCATTCAATACTTCGCAGTGGTTGGGGAAATTGTTTACAGCAGTTTTCCGCCCAATTCGGCCACTTTGGAGCGTTCCCCTTTTACCAGAACGACGTGACCGGATATCTCCTCGTTCTTGATCCGTTCAACCAGGTATGTCAGCCCGTTGCTGCTGGCGTCGAGGTAGGGGTTGTCGATCTGCTCGGGGTCCCCGGTAAGGACTATCTTGGTATCCTCACCCACGCGGGTGATGAGCGTCTTGATCATATGTGGAGACAGGTTCTGGGCTTCATCGCAGATTATAAACTGCCTCGGGATGCTGCGACCTCGTATATAGGTGAGAGCCTCAAGTTCGAGTACCCCTTTTCGGATAAGATCCTGGAGGACCTCGAAAGGCTCGGCGCAGTTCTTGAACAGAAGTTCGAGATTGTCATAGATGGGCTGCATCCACGGCCGGAGCTTCTCTTCTTTGGTTCCAGGCAGAAACCCGATGTCGTCTCCCATCGGAATTACCGGACGTGTTACCAAGAGTCTGCTGAATGCGTTTTCTTCAAGTACTTTCTCGAGTCCAACCGCCAGTGCCAGCAAAGTCTTGCCTGTTCCTGCCCTGCCAACCAAGGTTACTATTTTGACCTGGTCGTTGAGCAAAAGTTCGAATGCAAACTTTTGCTCCTTGTTCAGTGCTTTGACTCCCCAGCAACTCGCATCGCCATAGCTGAGTGGAACAAGCGCCCCCTGATGATAACGCGCGAGCGCCGACTGGGAGGGATTTTCGCTGGATCTTATGATCATGAACTGGTTGGGAAGAGCACTATGAGAGTTAAAGGGAATCCTGCCTCCCTTGTAGAACCTGTCCAGTTCCGCCGCGGAAAGATAAATATCGCCAACCCCCGTGTAGAGCTGCTCGTAATCGATCTTATCGTTGTAGAAATCCTCAGCGCGTACTCCAAGCACGTCTGCTTTAATGCGCAGATTCAGGTCCTTGGTCACGAGAGTTACCGGTCCATTTCCTGACAAGGTCAGGTTGTATGCAACCGCCAGGATGCGGTTGTCATATTTTTCAGGATCGAGGCCCGGAGGGAAACCGAGCACGCCTGAATGATTCAGTTCAATTGTAAGCCGGCCGCCCTGCGGCAGGTCGACCCCCTCGGAAAGCCTGCTCGATTCTCTGAGTGCATCCAGCTCTCTGGAAACCACTCGAGCATTTCTCCCTATTTCGTCCTGTCTCTTCTTTTGGTTGTCTATTTCCTCGATTACCGCGAACGGAATCACCACGTTGTTGTCTTCAAAAGCGAACAGGGCGTTGGGATTGTGCAGCAGGACATTAGTGTCGATTACATACGTCTTACGCATCTAAACTCTCCAGGGGCTCCATTGAACTCCCCCCCTCTATTTCAAAGCCAATCCGGAACGGCAGCCAATTGTCACCGGCATGCCCGATTGAACAGTTGAAGCAAGGAGAAGGATAATTATTTTGCAATATCTAAACTTTTTTGGGGTAAAAATGGAAGGGGAATTCAATCAAGTTGAGTCGCTGCCATCCCTGTAATCAAATTGTAACCTTTGCGATGCACGGCCTGAGATCGCGAACATGATCTTGAGACTAGGAATAGTAACTGAATACTACTACCCCCATCTCGGAGGCATATCCGAACACGTGCACAATACAGCAGTGCGGCTTCGAAAAAAGGGCCACTACGTCAAAATAATCACGTCCAATCTGAATGGGGCCGAAAGCGATGCACGTTCGCAAAGCCTTATAAGAGTGGGGCGAAGCGCATCGATTTTCGGCAATGGATCGATTGCAAAAGTCACAATAGGAAAGCACCTCATCAGCGATTTAAATCGAATTTTGGAACGCGAAAGATTCGATCTGCTCCATCTCCATTCGCCTCTGGTTCCGACATTGCCGCTGATTGCCCTGCTAAAGGCAAAATGTCCTACAATCGGCACATTTCACACATATTTCGACAGGAGCCTGTGGTATTCGCTGCTCAAAGGTGCCGTCCAAAGGAAGCTGATCGACAAGCTCGACGGACAGATAGCTGTTTCACAAAGCTGCATAGACGCCCTGAGCCGATTTTTCAAAATCGACGCCCGGATAATACCCAATGGGGTCGACCTTTCCGAATTCAGGCCGGACATACCTAAGTTACCTCAATTCGACGATGGCAGGAAAAATCTGCTGTTCCTCGGCAGGCTCGATCCGAGGAACGGTCTTTCCATGATGATAAAGTCCTTCGAGATCATAAAGTCCGGGTTTTCTGAAATCAGACTGATCATCGTCGGCGGAGGTCCCCTACAGCATTATTACAGCAAGCTGGTCCCCGAGCATTTGCGCTCGGACATACATCTGGTTGGCCCCATACTCCAGGAACGCAACCGCTACTATGCCACAAGCGATATCTTTTGTTCCCCGGTCCATAAAGCCTCTTTCGGCGTAACCCTTCTCGAGGCGATGGCTTCAGGCAAGCCGATCGTCGCTACCGAAAATCCGGGTTACTGCGAGCTTCTGGGTAGAGAAGAGGGATTGCTGGTCCCGCCTCACAATCCTCGGGCCTTTGCGGAAGCCGTTCTGGATCTATTGCACAATCCTGGACTCCAGGATGAAATGGGTTTGAGGGGAAGGCAAAAAGCTATGCAATATTCATGGGATAGGGTGATCGAATCGATAAACGGATTCTACGAGAAGACTCTGAACAGCTCATGACTCTAAGGATAATTGGAGCCATAACGTTCATTTCCCTTATTTCGGCCTCCCTGGTTGCAGCCCTTTCGGTCGGTCCAGCCGGCTTCTTTTCAGGGATAAACACCCTGATCTGCCTCTCCGTTTTTTTGATCTGCGAAGGCATTCTTGCTTTAGCTGTTTTTGAGCGCCGTGTACCGATTTTCGGCCCGGTATTCTGGAAAGGAAAGACAGGGGGCGACCGGGTAGCGCTTACATTTGACGACGGCCCCAACGAACCTTTTACGTCGCAAATACTGGACATTCTGAAAGAACACCGGGTTCAGGCCACCTTCTTTGTGATAGGTTCCAATTGCGAGAAGTTTCCTGGCGTACTTGAAAGACTTGCACGGGATGGGCACGAAATAGGCAATCACACCTGGACCCATCAAGTCATGCCATTGAAGTCTCCGTCGCGAATCGAGGAAGAAATAAAACGAACTTCCGACATTATTGAAAAACTGACGGGCGCCAGACCGAGGCTTTTTCGCTCTCCTCACGGCTGGAGGAACCCCTGGACAAACGCGGTCGCGCGGAAATCCGGATGCATTCCGGTCGCATGGACACTTGGCGTCTGGGACACAGATCGACCTGGATCGGAGGTTATAGCGAGCAGGACCCTGAAATCGGTGCGGGACGGCTCCATCATCCTGCTGCATGATGGGCGTGGAATCGAAGATGCTGCCGACTCAAGTCAACTGATTGAGGCACTCCCGGTAATCATTGACGGAATCCATCGTCGCGGATTTCGCATGGTTGCTCTTTCGCGAATGATGGAGACAGCCCTTTGAACAAGTGACCCAAAGCTGCACGAATCGGTTCATTTGTCCTGATTCAAATCCTCTGGTGAACTGCGCGTTCGCGTTACACGCAATCGAGGTAGGCCCCATGATTGCTTTCGCAATGATTTTTCTCTGGCATGAAGGGTTCAAAACCGCTGATGTCCTGAAAACCCCGAATGAAATGGAAGAGCACCAGCCCACTTAACCCGGCCTTCGTGAAACCGGCATTAGTGGAGCCTGTCAGAGAATTGACCGGTTCACATTGTTTCCCCAAATTGGGGTCACAGCAATGGCCATCGTACTTTTATAAAGGTGCCCCGGCCTTCGTATGAATCGATCTGGAAAGAACCGCCCGAGAGTTCGGCCCTCCTTTTCATGCTCATCAGCCCGAGTCCGCAATTCGAGCATGCGGTGGACATGGCGTGAGATACGTTGAACCCTTTTCCATTATCGAAAATATCAAGATTAATGTATCCGTCTTCACTGGTCAGCGAAATGCCGGCATGATCGGCCCCGCTGTGTGCCGCTATGTTCTTGAGGGCATCCTGCGCGATTCTGAAAATAACAAGCCTCAGATCAGCCGATATATCCTGCTCGCTGGCATCAAATGAGCGTTTCAAATGGATCGAAGAGTGGTCCTTCTGGAACTCCCTGCAAAACCAGTTCAAAGTGGGCAAAATCCCCAGGTCTTCGAGGGCTGTCGGCATCAGTTCCGTGTACATGTTTCGGACCTGCTCGACCGCAGATTGGATATTGGGTATCAGTACGCTCAGGTCTTTAGTGTAGCTTTCGTTAGGGTCCATGCGCGCTAGAACGCCCTCGATATTGAACTTAATGGCCGTCAAAAGCTGGCCGAGGTTGTCGTGCAGTTCGGCCGCCACCGCTCTTCGCTCATTTTCCTGTACGTTCAGCAGCGCCGAGGACAAGCGTTTCAACTGCTTTTCAGACTCCTTAAGCGCATCTTCAGACTTTTTCCTCTCCATGGCATAGCGGATCGCTCTTTCGAGCGCATGTTCAGTCATCTGGTCTTTGAGCAAATAATCGGCTGCGCCGTATTGCATCGCTTTGAGGTCAACCAGATAGTCTCCCTGGCCGGTAAGGACAATTATGGGAGGCCTCTCGGAGGATTCTTCCAAGGTGCTGAGAATCTCAAGCCCATTCCTCACCCCCAGGAGATAGTCGAGAAGACATACGTCATAGCCGCCCTTTTTAAGCTCCCTCAGACCCTCTTCATAGGTTTGAAGCCACGTGAGTTGATAACGGGCGGCGGGTACTTCGGTCAAAAGATTGGATACCAGGAGGTAATCCTCTTCGTCATCTTCGATCAGAAGCACCTTGATGTCGCCAATATCCTTGTCGTCCATCTGTTCTTTTCCTGGCACCACATTGATGGCGGTATTGATTCGGAAGAACTCAGAGGCAGGCAGAATAAAAGCGGGACACGCCTCGGAAGGCACCCCCTCTGATTTTTCCGCCAAGACTTGCCGTCCTGTCCGCATACTCCGGCCAGCAGGATCTCGGGTACTTATAACAGCAGATACGGATTCATTCCATCAATTTCTTTTGGACGGCACAATCCTCTATTTGAATTGAACAAAACGGCAATGCATAATAGTTTGACAGTCGGGTTGAAAACTGAAACGACCTTCTGTCGGCCACTCAAATCGAGGCGGGTTTATCCCATGAATTTCATTTTTTTTGCTCTTGCGCTTATCGGATTCGTTGCTGCCGGATGGCGTCAGATTTCTGGGACGCCCACACCCGATGCTGCCTCACCGATGCAGGAACTGACCAAAACTATTATCGAGTCGGCGGGCAGTTCGGTGGAACTGGCGATAAGCCTTATTGGGATCATGACACTTTTTCTCGGGTTGATGAAAATCGCCGAAAAAGGGGGCCTGCTTGTTATGATCGCTCGGCTTATTCGCCCACTGATGGAATGGCTCTTCCCGGACGTACCCCGGAATCACCCCGCAACCGGTGCAATCGTTTTGAACTTTTCGGCTAATCTGATGGGGCTTGGCAATGCCGCCACGCCTTTCGGTGTGCGCGCCATGCAGGAACTCGAAAAACTAAATCCCCGCCCCGGCACTGCCACGAACGCAATGGTTCTTTTCGTGGCCATCAATACTGCGGGTATCACCCTGGCCCCCACATCGGTGATCGCGCTTCGGGCAGCAGCCGGCTCAGCCAATCCAGCCGGTATTCTACCGACAACTCTATTTGCAAGCTTTTTCGCTACCCTGTTCACTGTCCTGGCCGTCAGAGCATATCAGAGATTTTTTGCCCCCACTGGCCTCACGGCCAACCCAACCGAAGCCGGCGTCAGTACTGGTGAGGGTATGGGCCAATGCGCAGCAGACTACATCCAGGGTGAATCCCCTGAAGCTTACCCCACCTGGGCCGGCTTCCTGGCTCTCGGCATAGTGTTTGCCATAATTCCTCTGGCGGCCATATTTGGAAAGGCCATATCGCCGTGGCTCATCCCCTGCATCACAATAGGGTCTCTTGCATTCGGTGTGGTCAGAAGGGTCCCAATATACGAAGTCTTCGTAGAAGGAGCAAAGGAAGGGTTTCAGGTTGCGGTCAAGATCATCCCGTATCTTGTCGCCATCCTGGTGGCCACCGGCATGTTGAGAGCAAGCGGTTTGATCGATATTGCCGCTCAGACGCTGGGTGCATGGACCGCAAAAGCGGGACTCCCCCCCGAAGGCCTTCTAATGGCTATTGTCCGCCCTCTTTCCGGATCAGGCGCATACGGAGTATTGGCCTCCATTATAAGAAATCCCGCGATCGGCCCCGACAGCTACACGGGGTATCTGGTTTCTACTTTGCAGGGATCGAGTGAAACTACCTTCTATGTTCTGGCCGTCTATTTCGGCGCCGTACAAATAAGACGCACACGCCACGCTCTTGCTGCGGGTCTAACCGCAGAACTCGTCGCGGTGATGGCAGCCGTCGCTATTTGCCGGTATCTGTACGGTTGAACGCCCGATCATTCCTCGCTCATCTTTTTCAGGTACATCCGAATGGATTCGAAAGAACCTTCTGGAACAGCTATGAGGTGATCCTCTATACGTTGCCCGCTCAGATAATCGCTCAGGTGAAACTCCCTCCCGTCCATCCGGTGAATCTTGCCGCCGGCGGCCATGAGAATGATTTGGGCCGCGGCCAGATCTCGATATGACACATTTGCCAGAAGCGCCCCTTCCGCACGCCCCATGGCCACGTATATCAGGTGCGCGGCGGTCGATCCAAGGTTGCGGATCTTTCCGGGGAATGTGGACTGATATTGATTGTGGAACCGGGAGTAGGTCAGCAATACACTTTCATTACTGATCTCACCTGTGTCCGGGATTCTGATTTCCTTTTGACCCAAATATGCCTTCTGTCCCTCGACAGCACAGAAAACATCTCTTGTAACCGGCATATAAATAACCCCGAATACCGGCCAGAAATTCTCCAACAGAGCCAGAGATATACACCATATAGGGATTCCTGCCTGAAAATTGGCTACTCCATCCATGGGATCGAATATCCAGAGATATCTTCGTTCACCGTGTATGTAATCTTCATCAGGAAGGGGATCTCCGAAGACGCCGTGCCCAGGGAAAATGGAATTGAGCCGGTCCCTGAAAAAGTTCATCAGCTTCAACTCGGCTGAGGTCACAAGCTCTTCATCGAATTTGACCCCGGGCTTTCCTTTCCCATATAGATCAAGGGCTTTATCACCGGCGCTCGAAATCGTATCTCTGGCAAAATCGAGCAATTCTTCGATCCCGGGGTTTTGTTCCCGAAATGTCATTGGCGACCTCCTCCGACATAAATGTGAATATCAATGGGGCGAACAAAACTAATATTGACTCGTGTTGAAAACCATTAGCAAAATATCGAGGATTTTGCATTATTTCTTTAATAAGCTCAATTCAGCGGAAGAATGCCTGGCACCAGGACAGGGATGAGCAGACTGGGAGACCGGGTTCCTCACGCGGGCAAACATTTAATGCAGGAGGTAGAATAACGTGAGTCGGCCATCAATCACCTTGACGAGCGATTTCGGACTACAGGACGGATACGTCGCCAGCATGAAGGGGGTAATTCTCCGTATTTGTCCCGATGCGAACCTGGTTGATATTTCTCACCTGATAGCGCCCCAAAATGTCCGGTCCGCAGCTCTTGTTCTGTACTGCTCGTACAAATATTTCCCGCCGGGAACCATCCATTTGGTGGTGGTCGACCCAGGCGTTGGCACAGAGCGTGCACCAATAGCTATTCGCACCGGGTCCTTCTATTTTGTCGGTCCGGATAATGGATTATTTTCGCTTGTACTCAAATGCGAACCCTCATTTGAGACACGAAAGATTGAAAACAAGGAATTTCAAATAGATCCCTCAAGCAGCACTTTTCACGGCCGAGATATCTTCGCCCCTGCTGCAGCCCACATAGCCCGAGGGATCCGATTCGATGCTCTCGGCCCCTCATGTGATCCTGCAATCGTCGAGTGGGGCGAACCAATCATCGGTGAGGGGGAGGTCCAAGGCGAGGTAATCCATACCGATCGGTTTGGAAATGCAATCACTAATGTGCTGCGCGAAATTTTGGAGAGACAGGGTCCTGTTGAGAAGTGGACCGTTAATGCCGGTGGAACGACCATAAACTCAATAGAGCTGACTTATGGCCGGGTCGGTCCCGGGAAAGTGCTGGCCTTGACTGGAAGCAGCGGATTTATTGAAATCGCGATCAACCGGGGCGATGCAGAATCCCAGCTTGGGTTGGCCCAGGGGACGAAGGTAACCTTCAGGCTTTTGAACTCCGCGAGGACATCTTTTTAATCCCCTCATCCGCCGTTTTGCAGGCCCGCTTGAGCCCAAAGCTCCGGTTGGCGAAGTTTTCTTCGATTGCGAAAGCATTTGCCTGGAATCATCCAGTATTTTGGAATAAGGTTTTGTTTTTCGGCCAATGGTCGGGTTTATTTCTTTAGGAGATTTGTTATCTTAAAAGGTTGTGCCCACTTCTGACGGTGTCAGGATGCACAACACCCAGCGAAACTATTTGAATTTTGGAGGAAAACCGTATGGCTACTCGCATAGCGCTAAATGGGTTTGGACGAATCGGACGCACTATTTTCAAGATCATCATCGACAGGAAGCTCCCACTGGACATCGTTGCTTTGAACGATTTGGGAAATCCGTCGGAATTGGCCTACTTGCTCAAGTATGATTCCGTCCATGGAGTCTGGCCCCATGATGTCCAGGGGACAGATGACCAGTTGATTGTCGACGGAAAGCAGATTAAATGCCTCAAGATAGCCGATCCGGCCCAGATGCCCTGGCGTGAGATGAAAGTTGACATCGTCATGGAAATTACCGGCCGTTTCACCAGCCGCGATGGGTCTGAGAAACATCTGAGCGCCGGAGCCAAAAAAGTGATTGTAACCGCCCCCGGCAAAGGTATGGACGCCACTTTCGTAATCGGCGTAAATGACGGCACATATGACCCACGCACCCACAACATCGTATCAAACGCCTCCTGCACCACCAACTGCCTTGCCCCGATCGCCAAACTGCTGAACGATAAATTCATAATAGAGCACGGACTTATGACGACTATTCACGCTTACACCATGGACCAGCGACTGCACGATTCGATGCACAGCGACCGGCGAAGGTCAAGGGCAGCCGCTCTCTCCATGATTCCGACCACCACGGGCGCCGCGCGCGCGGTGGCCGAGGTAATTCCGGAACTCAAAGGCAGGCTGGACGGCCTGGCCATTCGCGTCCCGACCCCGAACGTTTCCCTCGTGGACCTGGTGTGCAGGCTTGGCCGCGACGTGACCAGAGAGGAAGTGAACGGGGTATTCGAGGAGGCCGCGAATGGACCGCTCAAAGGAATTCTCCAATACGTTACCGAAGAACTGGTATCAATTGATTTTAACCATACTTATTTTTCATCGAGTGTGGATTCGAGGCTGACCAGTGTTATGGCCGGTCGAATGGTTAAAGTCTTTAGCTGGTACGACAATGAATTTGGCTATTCCAGCAGGGCGGCCGATCTGGCCGTAATGCTAGGGAAATCTTTGGAATAGCCGCCTCTTCCCGGCCCAGGATTCGTGCGGCAAACGGATAAGGAGAAACCTCTAAGATGAAAACTCTCGATAATGTGGATCTCAAGGGGAAACGGGTCTTCATGCGAGTCGATTTCAATGTGCCCCTGGACAAGGAGCGGCACATACAGGACGATCTTCGCATCCGTGCTGTTTTGCCTAGCCTCCGCAAGGTTTTGGATTCGGGAGGCAGGCTCATACTTGCCTCTCATCTTGGGAGGCCGAAGGGCAAGGTAGTAGAAGAGTTTTCATTGAAGCCGGTTGCCGAGTATCTTTCGGGACTGCTCGGAAAACCAGTGCCACTTGCTCCGGATTGCATTGGTCCGGAAGTTATGCGACAGGTTTCGCAGTTGAAGGATGGTGACGTGATCATGCTCGAAAACCTGCGTTTCCATCCGGAGGAGGAGAAAAACGATCCTGAATTTTCAAAGAAGTTGGCTGAACTTGCCGACGTCTATGTCAATGATGCTTTTGCCGCCTCTCACCGTGCCCATGCATCCATAGAGGGCATTACCAGGTTTGTGCCGGTCTGTGCCGCCGGCTATCAACTCGAAAAAGAAATCGACTATTTCAAAAAAGCCATGAACAACCCTCAAAGGCCGCTGGCGGTTGTGGTCGGGGGGGCAAAGATATCCACTAAGCTTGGGCTGCTCGAAAATCTCATTCCCAAGATCGACTGCCTGATCATCGGCGGCGCCATGGCGAATACCTTTTTTAAAGCGCAGGGAAAAGAAGTGGGAAAGTCTCTGGTCGAAAATGACTATTTGGAAGCTGCCTCCAGGCTGCTCGACGAGGCTGATAAGAGAGGAATAAAACTGTTCCTGCCGGTCGATGCGGTAGTCTCGGCCGGCGCGGACAGTTCCGGTGACGTGCGGCAGGTCTCGATTGACAGTATACCTGCGGATCTCCAGATCCTGGACATTGGCCCCCAATCGGTTCAGATTTTCGAGTCAGTGCTCCGCAACTGCAAAACTATTGTCTGGAACGGTCCGATGGGTGTTTTCGAGGTCCCTCCTTTCAACAAGGGCACTTTTGCTCTTGCTGAATTCCTGGGCTCACTCGGCGCACTCACTGTGATCGGCGGCGGCGATTCAGCCTCCGCAGTCAGACAGGCCAAAGTTGAAGACAAAATGAGCTACGTGTCAACCGGCGGAGGCGCTTTCCTGGAAATGCTGGAGGGCAGGGATCTGCCGGGTGTATCTGCCCTGGAAAAATGCTGAGCCGGGTCGATTTTAGGTTTCTATTTGCTTGCAATCCAAAGATATGGAGTATCGGAATTGAGCCCTGATAGAAAACCACTCATTGCCGCCAATTGGAAGATGTTCAAAACCGTTTCCGAAGCGATCTCTTTTGCCAGATCGATTCAGGAGGAAGCCGGTCCGTACGATGATCGGGAAATCGTTATCGCGCCCCCATTCACAGCGCTTAAGCCTCTTAGAAATGTCCTTGAACAGCGAGGGTATCGCCTTGCGGCGCAGAATTGCTACTGGGAGGAAAAAGGCGCCTTTACGGGAGAAGTGTCGCCTGTGATGCTTAAAGATCTGGGATGCGACTACGTTATCGTCGGCCATTCGGAACGGCGTCAGCTTTTCGGCGAAACGGATGAAATAGTTCGGCTAAAAGCTGCTTCCGTCTTCAAAGCCGGAATGCTCCCCATCATCTGTGTGGGAGAGGTCCTTGAACAACGCGAGCAGGGCAACACGTTTGAGGTCGTCGGCACTCAGGTCAATGGGGCACTCGCAGGTCTGAGCACCGATCAGGCGGAAAAGCTGGTCTTTGCATACGAACCGGTTTGGGCAATCGGCACCGGGAAGACCGCCACCCCAGGGCAGGCGCAGGAGGTTCATGCTTTCATTCGTCAGAGAATTGGCTCACTGTTTAACAAAGAGGTTGAAAGAAGGACCAGAATATTATATGGTGGTTCGGTTAAGCCTGATAATATTGACTCGCTCATGGCTGAGCCGGACATAGATGGTGCGCTCGTCGGAGGAGCGAGTCTCGAAGTGGGCTCTTTCAAACGCATCATCCAGTTCAGTTCCTAGGAGAAGATTTTAACTCAATGAGTATTCTGGTCATACTTATTCATTTGATCGCCTGTGTAGCGCTGATCGCAATCGTTTTGCTCCAGACGGGCAAGGGTGCCGAAATGGGAGCTGCATTCGGCGGAGCATCACAAACCCTGTTCGGTGGAACAGGCGGCAGTTCCTTTATGAGCAAGCTCACTACGGGAGCGGCCGTGGTGTTCATGATAACCTGCCTGATGCTTTCCTACATGTACAGGCCCGGTGCGGGGAGGGGCCGCTCGGTGATGACCGATATTCAAACCGAACAGGCTGAGCCTCAACCCCCTGCGCCACAGCAGCCGGCTGTCCCTGAAGCCCGCCCGGTGCAGCCCGAAGCACCGGCGCCTGAGGCCTCCGGGAAAGCCGCTGAAACACCTCACCAAGCTCCGGCGGATGTGTCAAAGCAACAGGCAAGCCCCACGACTGATACCGGGGTAAAGCCGCCGCCGGCAAAAACGCAGCCTCAACAGGGGCAAAAGAAACAGGACAAGACTCCGGCCAAAAAGCAATAGCGTTTCCCAAAAAGGTTATTTTCGCCGGAATTCGGCCCCCGCCGATTTCCGGCCTTTTTTTGCCTGAAGGTGATGAGACGCGAACTATCCGGACAGTCAATACTTGCGTGCAAACTGAAGAAATTTTAAAAATACCTGCTCAAATCTCTTGACTTAAGGACCGCGGGGGAGTTCCATTTCATCTGTCGAAAAACCTATCGACTGATATGCGGGTTGGGAAAGCTTTCGATCCTTGGTTAAAAAACATTTTGAATGAGTTACGCGGGCATGTCCTTTGATTCGAGGTTGAATTGAAGTCCTACTGTCCAGTTTACCCTATTTTGCCTGTCTGTCCCGTCCGGCCTCCCAGTGACTTTATCATTGGTGAATTTACCACTGTTAATAAACCGTTTTTGATCAAATCGTCTTCACAACCTCTGGCAACCGGAAGGAGACCTTGATGAACGCGCTGACCCTTGTATTCGTTGCCCTGTGCGTGTTTGCCCTAGGGTATCGTTATTACGGCATCTTCATAGCGAAGAGGGTTCTGGAAATAGACCCGAACAGGCGCACCCCGGCCCATACGCTGGAGGACGGTATCGATTATCACCCGACCAACAGGTACGTGCTTTTCGGACACCACTTTGCGGCCATCGCGGCGGCAGGTCCTCTGCTCGGGCCGGTCTTGGCGGCTCAGTTCGGTTATCTGCCCGGCGCCCTCTGGATCATCGTTGGATGCGTGCTGGCAGGGGCGGTGCACGACATGGTCATTTTGTTCGCATCGATTCGCCATGAGGGCAAAAGCATCTCGCTCATAGCCGAAGCGGAAATAGGAAAGGCGGCGGGTAACATAGCCAGCTTCGCCGTTCTGTTCATCCTCGTCCTGTGTCTTGCCGGACTTTCCCTGGCTGTCGTGAGCGCCATGATGAAAAGCCCCTGGAGCGCTTACACAGTGATCTGCACTATTCCTATCGCCATTATCATGGGTATCTGGATGCACATTATCAAACCGGGAGACGTGGTGGGGGGAAGTGTCATCGGCGTTGCGCTCCTTGCCGTGGTAATTATCACCGGACCTTTTATAGCCGCTCATCCGGTGTTGTCGAAATGGTTCTATTTGACTCGAGATCAATGCGCCATTTTCATTCCGCTGTACGGTTTCGCAGCGTCGGCCCTGCCCGTTTGGCTGCTCCTCGTCCCGCGAGATTACCTTTCGACATACCTCAAGCTGGGAACCATCTCGGCGCTCGCAATAGGTATAGCTTTTGTTCATCCTGACCTCCAGATGTCCGCTTTCACCAACTTTGAACACGGCGGCGGCCCCCTTGTAGCTGCTCCCGGTACGGTTTTCCCGTTTCTTTTCATTACCATTGCGTGCGGCGCGTTGTCGGGATTTCACGCAATCATCGGAACCGGGACAACACCTAAGATGCTAAACAACGAGAGGGACATCGTCTTCGTGGGATATGGATCAATGCTCGTCGAAGGTTTTGTGGCGATCATGGCCCTTATTGCCGCCTGCGTGCTCGTCCCTGCCGACTATTTCGCTATCAATGCTTCGGCTGAAGCTTACAAGGCGCTTGGCATGACACCCGTTCATCTCCAGCACCTGGCTGCGGAGGTTCAGGAAAACATACAGGCCAGGCCCGGGGGCGCTGTCTCGCTGGCGGTGGGCATGGCGTATATATTCGATTCCCTTTCCTTCACAAAAGGGATCATGTCATACTGGTATCATTTCGCCATTATGTTCGAGGCTGTATTTATCCTGACTGCCGTTGACGCAGGAACTCGTGTGGGAAGGTATCTGCTCCAGGAAATCATCGGGAAGGTCATTCCAAAGTTTGGCGAAAAGAAATGGATACCCGGCATTGTCATCACAAGCGCCCTTTTCAGCCTGTTCTGGGGATACCTGGTCTATACCGGCAATATAACAACAATCTGGCCGCTATTCGGCATGAGCAATCAATTGCTCGCCGCCTGCGCCCTTATTGTAGGAACGACCGTGATTATAGGCATGGGAAAATTGAAATACGCATGGATTACCGCCGTGCCGGGACTTCTCATGCTGCCCGTACTGATGACTGCCGGCTACTACCTGGTTCAGGTAAACCTTCATCAAGGCAAATACCTTCTGGTAAGCCTGGCAGTCGCACTCATGTCTCTGATGGCGATCGTATTCGTTCTCGCCTTCAGAAAATGGTTTGAACTGGGGCAAAAACAGCTTCGGACAATGGAGAAGATGGCGCCAACGGCTTAACTGAATTTGGGTTTTGAGTTCTCGGGATCTTCGCCGACTTAAAACCGGCCAACATTCTGTTCTGACAGGCCGAATTATCTACCAGTATCAGTAAATAACGGGGAGTGCAAAAGAATCACTCCCCGTCTTTCTTAGATGATCACCGACTCATCCGTGGTTTTGACAACAACCTTTGTATCCGTTGTGAAATACATAGCGATCGCACCAATAATGAGAGCGACAAGGCACACAACGAAAGACATCTGGTAGGCATGAACCGGGAACTTATCGCCTGTCTTGCCATACGCATCCAACACCAGACCCATGATTGCCTGGAACAAGGCGCCGCCCACGAAATACCAGATATTGACCATGCCGTTTGCTGTGGCGATAAAGCTGTGTGGCTGTCCCTCCGCAATGTGCGCATAATTTGGCACGTATGCTCCGCAGAAAAAGCCCATCACGAAAAGAAGCGGATAAAACACCCCGACAGGAATGGAACCGGGCCAGATTATTACAGGCAACCATGAAATCGCGTAGATGATTATTCCATAAAGTGAGGCCTTTCTCCTCGATCTCAGCAACCTGTCCGATGCCCATCCTATGCTCAAACAACCCAAAGCCATACCGATCGGCCAGAACATGAGAATATTGGCGGCTTGCTGTTTGGGTATTCCGTATATGTGCTGTAAATAGGGAATACACCAAAGTCCCTGAAACCCCATAACGGTGCCGTAAATCATGAAGGCGTAGACTGCAATGAGCCAATAATTCTTCATTATGAAGAGTTTCTTGAGGTTGGTTTTGAAAGAAACTTCAGCCCCCGCCCCCTGGTAATAAGCAACCCCGTCTATTTCCGAAACAGTTGGATAGCCCTTGTCTCCGGGTTTATTTCTCAGAATGATGAAATTCAAAATGGCCAGAATGATCATGAAAGCCCCGAGCCAGAAAAACGAATAACGCCAGCCGACCAGACCGACCAGAAAAGCCAGGGGCGCCGAGGCAAGAATAGCTCCCGCATTACCCCACGTAAGCATCATGCCGGTAAGGGTGGAGAATTCGTTCGGCCGGAACCAGTTTGCAAGAATTCTCATGCATGGTATCCACACAACTGCGACCCCGACACCCATGAGAAAACGCCCGAAGATTATCATGCCGAAACTGTGTGCCAAGCCGAATAACGCGGTGCCAACGGCGGCAATAATAAAGAAGGTGCCGACCGAAAATCTCGGTCCGAAGTAGTCGGACAAAATTCCGGACGGGATTTGCATCGCGGCATATGGATAGAAATACATCGATGCCAGAATCCCGAGGCTTGTGGCCGTAAGGCCGAATTCCTTCATTAGTTCCGGTGCAACCACAGCGGGAGCTACCCGGTCAAAATAGACGAAGATATATGTCAGAAGCAGCATTCCATAGCATATCCATCGGTAACGGAGCATTTTCGACGCTAGATTAGACTTCTCTTTTGGAATCGCAATGCCACCGGCAATTGAAGTCATGGGGTCCCTCCGAAGATTTGAATGTTCAAAGACGCCGGCCAAAGCCCCGCGGATTCAAAACTCACTTAGAGCACCCAGGGGTGTTCAGCCGCCAAGAGTTCGAATTTTGTTCTCTTTATGGACTCATCCTTCAACCATATCGAAACGGGATACCGAAGCCTCCGCGAGGATAATCCCGTGTGACGGCCTTTTCGGCACTGGGGCAGACCGCGCGGCACGTTCCGCACTCAGGCCTTGAGGGCCTTTTTGAGTTCTTCGATCAAAACCGGCACTACCGTGTACAAATCACCGACGATTCCATAGTCCGCCGCCTCGAAAATCGGGGCGTTCTCATCACGGTTGATTGCAAAGATCACCTTGCTGTCCCTTATGCCCGTAATGTGCTGGACCTGACCGGAAACACCGATACCCAGATAGAGAGCAGGCTTGACCTTTTTACCTGAGATACCCAGGTAAACTTCTTCAGGAAGCCATTGCAATTCCTCGGCTATCGGCCTTGAACACCCTATTTCCCCTCCAAGCACCTCCGCCAGTTGCCGCGCGAGTTCTACATCCTCCTTTTTGGCCAAGCCCCGCCCCACGCACACGATAATCTTGGCCTCGGTTACGTCCACCGTCCCCTTCTGCCTGGGAGTCCTGGCAATCACCTGAACAGGCGAGGCCGGCGGCGCCGGAAGTTCCCGTATCTCTCCGCTCCTGCCGGGCTGCGGCTGAGCGGGTTCGAACGTTCTTGGAGGCACAGTCGCCATTTGAGGGGGTCCCGCGCACACAACCGTCTGGACACCTGCACCGCCGTATACCAATCGGTCCATCATCAGTTTGCCTTTGGCATCGAGTTTCAACCCGATACAACCGCTACAAAGGCCCGCTTCCAAGCGAGTCGCCAGTCTGGCCGCTATTTCCTTGCCGCGGCCGGTCGCCCCGATAAGGAAAACGTCAGGGCTCAATTCCCTGGCTAAATCGGCAATGACCGGCACAAAAGACTCGAGCGGCCGGCCCTCGGCTAACTCAGGAAACTGAAAAACAGTATCCGCCCCGTATTCGATATAATCGCGGGCAGGATGGCCGCCGCCGGCAAATGCCGCCACCTTGCCGGACAGCTTATCGGCGATATCCCTTGCGGCCCCCAGCAGCTCCAATGTCTGGTCCCGGTCTTCTGCAAAAACCCAAATTCCTGCCATCAGAAGCACTCCTATGAAACGACGCCCTCTCTGAGCAGGGCATTTACAGCTTCGCGAACTCCATCAGCATCGGCCGGGAATTTGATCCGACGCCGATCCATGGTGGCCGCCACCACGTCCGTAGTCAGAAGCCGCGCGCCGGGGATGCTGCCGAGGTCCTCAAGGAGAACATTCTCAACAGGTTTTTTTGCCGCCCCCAATACTTGCTTTAGGGAAGGAATCCTTGGCGCATTGATATCCGGCAAAACAACAACGAGTACCGGAAGCGGCGCCGATACAACTTCGACACCGTCTTCCAGTTTACGCTCGGCGATGATTCGCCTTTCATCCACGTTGCAACTGAGTTTGTTCACCCATGTGAGGCAAGGTATACCGAGCCTTTCAGCCAGAGCCGGCCCAACCTGCTGTGCGTATATGTCCCCGGAGCCCTCCCCGCAGATGATCAGGTCGTAGTCCATCTTCGAACTGATGGCGCGAGCAAGAATCTGCGCTGTCTGAGAGGGCTCCAGATCGGCACAGCAAGGGTCGTTGATGAAGCAGGCGCTATCCGGGCCGCGCGACAAAGAGTCCTTGAGGCACGGCTTGGCCCCGGGCGGGGCAACCGTCACGGCCACCACGCGCCCTCCATGTTTTTCCTGCAGAATAACAGCCTCTTCGATCGCATTGCGGTCGTAGGCGCTGATCTTGTATGCAGCCTTGTCCACATTCAATTTGCGGGAACCGGTATCGACCCTGATATCGGCATCATCGACGACCCATTTAAAACACGCCACTATATTGAGCATTTTCTTCCGCTCCCGGTTAACGCAGCAAGCCGCCGGCAATAACCATCCTCATCACTTCCGAGGTCCCCTCGTAGATCTCCGTAATCTTTGCATCCCTGTACAGACGCTCGACTTTGGTCCCCTTGATGTACCCGATGCCCCCATGGACCTGTATCGCCCTGTCCGTTTGACGGGTAGCCGTTTCCGAGGCAAATAACTTTGCCATCGCGGCCTGACTGCTGTAAGGCAGCCCCTGGTCGTAGCACCAGGCAGCGTGATAGGTTAAAAACCTCGAGGCCTGCACTTCAGTCGCCATGTTGGCAATCATCCACTGGATCGCCTGGAACGTTCCGATGGGTTTTCCAAACTGGACCCTTTCCTTCGAATACTTTATGGATTCGTCCAGGGCGGCCTGAGCAATACCCAAAGCCTGCGCTGCAATCCCTATCCGGCCGCCGTCAAGTGTCATCATGGCGATCTTGAATCCCTGTCCCTCGCCACCCAGCAGGTTTTCTTTCGGAATCCGGCAGTCCTTCAAATACACCTCGGCCGTGAGCGAGCCTCTTATTCCCATCTTATTGAGATGTCTTCCAATTTCGAGCCCGGGGGTCCCGGCCGGAACGATAAATGCGCTGATTCCCTTGGTTCCCTTGGATTTGTCCGTCATCGCAAAAACAATGATCACGCCTGCCACGGGAGCATTCGAAATGAATATCTTGCTTCCGTTCAGTACCCATTCATTCCCATCGAGAACCGCCGTCGTCGTACCGGCGGCCGCATCGGTCCCAGCGCCCGGTTCGGTCAATGCAAAGGAGCCGAGCATCTCCCCTTTGCACAGAGGGGTAAGATACTTTTTCTTTTGCTCTTCCGTACCGAACTTGAACAGAGGAAACTCGGCCAGGCAACTGTGACACTCCAGGGTAAAACCGGTAGTCGCGCATGCCCGTGAGAGTTCCTCGACGACTATGACATAGCTTAGATAATCCGATCCGGCTCCGCCGTATTCCACCGGATACGGAATACCCAACCAGTCCTGCTCGGCGAGTTTTTTAACCGTTTCGGCCGGAAACCTCGGTTCCTGGTCGACTTCGTCTGCAATCGGACAAACATACCGGTCACAGAATTCCCTCACACTTTGCCGTATTAATTGATGCTCTTCGGTCAGATTGAAATCCATCTCTGAGGTTCCTTTTTTTCAACGGTGTTTGACTGCAATCAGTCGATTGCGGATACCTGATTCAGGTCTTGCCGGGACGGGGGACTCCCGAGGAACCCGCCCGCCCCGGCCGCTTGATTCAGGCCCCTATTTTTTCTTTTTTTCAGGCTCGGGAATTTGTTCATTTATGCCTGCAATTTTCCGGGCATATTCCGCAAACTGGTCGACCGGCGTCAAAGCCCGCACAACCAGCTTGGCCCCGTCAGGGGAGCCGCCCCCATGCATGCAGCCGGGGACGCCGGCACCCAGGGTAAGCCATTCGGAAAGTCTGGCAGCCCGTGCGCGTGCTTCTGCGCTGTACTTGTCGCTTGCCTTTACGGCTTTCTCGATTAGGGGGCCATAAACCGGGTTTTTGAAATCCTCATAGGATGGGAAGCAACCAGTCTCGACAATCCCGCCGCCGATGTCCTGGCAAATTCTCTTGGTCTCATAGGGAAGGGTAGCAACGTGAACCTTGTTGGCGTGAGCTATGAGAGAATCGGATACCCACGTGCCGCCCGGCCCCTTTTTGCCAAGCGCCATGGCGCCAATTCCCATGGCGTAGGTGGTCTCGTTATTTACTGCCATCTCCACCATTTTACCGGCAAAGGTGCTCGCGGCCAGACCGTTTATGCGGGCCATCAAAGCTCCGGCCCCGATCATCACGTCTCCCTGGCCCGCGACGCAGGCTCCGATACAGGCCCGGTAATTGCCCGTGAAGTACTCGATTATCTTGCCGGTGTACTTGAACTCCTTGCACATGAAAACTCTATCGTTTGGCACGAAGCATTCCTGGAACAACAGATATGCCTGGGTGATTCCCGTATCCGGAATATCCCATCCGGTTTCCAGTTCGCGCGAATCGCTCGCCCGGCGTGTTTCAACTACCGTAAGGCCTTCGATGTCCCTGGGGACAACGCATACGACCGCATAATCCTGGTCCTCTTCGCGATAGCCGCTGCCGGGCAGAATGAAAATTTCATTGGAGGCGGCAACACCGCAGATCATGGTCTTGTAGCCGCTGATTACGATGCCGTCGGGGCGCACTTCCTTGATATGGACATTGCTGTCGGGGTTTGATTGCTGCGAAGGCCTCATGGCGCGGTCGCCCTTGGCGTCAGTGAGGGCGCCTGCCACAACCAGCCCTTTTCCCTGTGAATAAATGATCCATTTCTTCAGACGCTCCTGGTAATTGGTTCCGAATTCCTTGTCGATCATAGCGGTGATGTTCCACATGACGTTCTGAGCATTCCAGCCAACGCACACACCGCCGTTGCAGCTTCCGTTGAAGCGGTACATCCACCGCTTGAGTTTCGAGTTGGCCATGATGTCTTCCAGTGTCTCCATCATCCCGTTCCAGCGGTGGATTTTCTCTCCGGTAAACGAGGAAGTCATCGTGAAATCACCGGCGTACTGAGGATCGCTGGAGGCGTCGAAAGCCCTAGCATGGCTCTCAACCGTCCTTTTGGTCGCGGGGTCGGTTGTCACGTCCTGAATGAGCTTGCCAAATTTGTAGACATTCGGCTTCATCGCCTTCAGGGATTCCAGGTACTCTTTTCTAGTCTTGACTGCCATGGTCCACTCTCCTTGCTGAACGTCATGCACGTGTCACGCGTGCTTCAGGTTTACTTAGCAGCTACAGCCTGGGGCTGGCGCCGTTGCCGTTTTTCGCCAAGATCTCAGGCCTTATGCCCATCGGGGTCCTTGTATTGAAAATGCGCGGGTCCATCTGCTTGAGATCGGGAGATATCCGAGGCGTAAACTCCATCTGATTCAGAATATTTTTTTCCAGATCGACCCCGGGGGCTATTTCAACCAGCGTTACACCCTCCGGCTTCAACTGGAATACAGCCCGCTCGGTAACGTAAAGAATCTTCTGGCCGGTCGTGCGGCCGTATTCTCCGCTAAAGGTGATATGTTCCACCTTTTTGACCAGTTTCTTCACCTTGCCCTCATTGACGACCTTTAAAGCGCCGTCGCTTATTTCGACTTTCAGCCCGCTTGCCGTAAGGGTCCCGCAGAAGACCACGGTAGGCGTACTCTGCGTGATATCAACAAACCCACCCGATCCGGCAATTCGGGGGCCGAACTTGCTGACATTGACGTTGCCGAATTGGTCCATTTCAGCCATGCCGAGCACGGCAAGATTGAGACCGCCACCGTCGTAGAAGTCGAACATGTTCGGGTGGTCCAGCATTGCCTCCGGGTTAATCGCACATCCGAAGTAAAGTCCTCCCAATGCAACTCCGCCAATTACTCCCGGCTCGACCGTCATTGTGAGATTGCCGCTCAGTTCCTCTTCGGCACACACCACTCCGACGCCGGTGGGTATTCCGATTCCTAGATTGATCACTGCATCGGGGACCAGTTCCATTGCGCAGCGGCGGCATAGAACCTTCCGCTCGTTCATGGGCAAGGGAGCCACTTCGCTCAGAGGGACCTGTACCTCCCCGCTCAGGCTCGGGTTGTATTTCTCAGCCATCGGGACCTGCCAATGGTTTTCCGGCTTGGCCACCACAACGTAATCGACCACCACCTTAGGCACTTTTATCGACATGGGGTGCAGCGTGCCGGCCTTGGCAAGTCTTTCGACCTGAACGATAACTTTGCCCCCCGATCCTTTTGCTGCCAGAGCCAACGCCAGAAACTCCAGCATGATCCCTTCTCTTTCGATGGAAATATTTCCGAGTTCGTCCGCAGTGGTCCCGCGAATAATCGACCAGTTGATCGGAAAGGACTTGTAGAAAAGGTATTCTTTCCCGTCGATCTCCTTCAGCTCGACATAGGTCTCTTTGCTGATGCCGTTCAAGCGGCCGCTGGTTTCCCTTGGATCCACGAATGTCTTTAGACCGACGTGGGTGAGAATGCCCGGCTTCTTGGAGGCAATCGCGCTCAAAAGATTCATGTATGGTCCCTGCGGAATATTGTATGCCTCAATCTTCTCCGTTACGGCCAACCTGATGATATCGGGCTGCAGCCCCCAGTGCGCGGCGATGACCCGCTTGATTAGGCCTTCTTTGCCCCACCGGTTCAGTCCCCAGTTGGACTTCCCATCGTTTTGGCTTGCGCCGTGGGTCAGGATGAGATCCTTTGGTTCACCTGTTTCCAAAAATCTCTTCTCCATCGCCAGGGAAATCTCCTCCGGATGGCCCATTCCCATAAAACCCGATATGGCCACCGTATCTCCGGATTTGATCATCTGGACTGCTTCATCAGCAGAAATGAACTTCGCCATGTTCTTAGCCTCCTGTTCTCTCTGTGCACTTGCGCCTCGCCTGAAAGACCCGGGATTTGCCGGTTGTTTTCTTATAGGGCAAGCACCATGCCACTGCGAGCAGCCCAGGGCGGAGGCGTTCCGGGTACAGGCCGGGCAAGGCTTTCACTTGATTTTTACCAGGAATGCGCAGGATTACACAGGTGAGTCGGTCTGGAATCGTCTTAGACCCCAATTCGGCTTTTGATTCGAACAGAGGCTATGATTTTAGAGGAAAGAAGGGGATGATCTCAAATCGGTTCGCTGAACCGATTACGGTTCGATTTGGAAATAAAAGTCCGCGTGAAAATATCGGAGCTAAATTCTGATCCTAAAATCGTCGTTGAACACGCAGGGCCCTTCATGTTCATCCTCCTGATCTTCTTTGAAGCAGGAAAAGTCGTACTTCTTTATCTTGCGCACCAGGGCAGACTGGCTGATTTTCAATGCCGAAGCAGCCTTGCGGGTGCTTCCGTGAGTTCTCATGGCGTGTTGAAGCATCTGCATTTCGAGGCGTTCTACCGCCCTGTCAAGAGACATATTCGACTCAACCATCCTGTCGGCTCCAACAGTTAAAGAGCGGTTAAGCATATAAGTCGGCAAATGCGAGATCTTGATCTCCTCGTCTTCGGTCATGACAAGCATTTGCTCAATCACGTTTTCCAACTCGCGGATATTTCCCGGCCAGGAGTGACGCATGAAGTGCTCGACGACCGAGGGAGAGAAACGTCTTTCAAACCGGTACTTTTTGTTGATCTTCTTCAAAAAAGATAAAACGAGCAGGGGTATATCTTCCATGCGTTCCCGTAAAGGTGGGATTTCGATCGCAACCACATTAAGCCGATAGTAGAGGTCGTCCCTGAAAGACCCGTTAGTGACCATTTCCTTGATATTTCGATTCGTTGCGGCAATGATTCGGACATCCACCGGAAACGGCTTGAGACCCCCCACGCGAATTATTTCATGGTCCTGCAACGCCCGCAGCAATTTTACCTGCACGTTGAGCGGAATGTCTCCGACTTCATCCAGAAAAAGGGTCCCCCTTTCCGCTAATTCAAACATTCCGGCCTTCCCCTGCTTTCTGGCCCCGGTAAACGCTCCCGGTTCATACCCGAACAGTTCGGATTCCAAAAGATTCTCAGGGATAGCACCGCAATTGACCTTGATTAACGGGCCGCTGGACCGGTGGCTCAAGCGGTGAATGGTATTAGCGATAATCTCTTTCCCGGTGCCCGACTCTCCGGTAATCAGAACCGAGGAGTCGACCTTCGACACTTGGGCGGCCATGTCGAGAACCCGCTTTGTCTTGGGACTTCTGGCAATGATATCGCCTTCCTGGTCCTTCTGTTGAAAGCGCATCTGCTCAATCTCGGCGGCGTAAATTTCATTCAATTGCTGGGTCTTTTCGAGCAATTCCTTCAGGTATATCAATTCAGTGATGTCGCGCACATTTACTACGACCCGCCTGATTTCTCCATCTTCCCCCCAGATCGGTATCCCGGTAGCCATTATTTTCTGGCCTACCTTATCCCCGCTCGTCATCTTGAGCATGATGGTAGTCTTTCTCCGCTCGCACAACGTCCGGTAAGCGGAGGATTCGGAATACATCCCCGTATGGACCAGTTCCTGAGCGTATTGCCCGACCACTTGATGGCGATGGATCCCACAGATACGTTCCCAGGCACTGTTCACCATGAGAACTTTGCCTTTTCCATCGGTAATGAACAGACCATCGTGGGAGGCCTCGAGAATATCCTCCAGCTCGCACGAAGAACATTCATATAAACTCTCCTGCTTCTGCAGTGAACACGAGCAATTCTTCGTTTTAACCATCTGGGGGACCCTTTCGTAATGATGTCCGGGGGACTTGGCTGAAATACACGCAGAAAAGGACATAGATACTATAATGCAAAAGAAATGCCGATAAAAATCGGATTACCGGAATAATGCGTCAACTTCTGAGCTTTGCATCCAAACTGCATATTGGGACCGGATTTTTGCCCGAAAAGCCTCCGGTACATCCCGAAGCCTCAAAAACGATACAATCTTACCAATGAAACATGCAAATGAAACCTCAATGATACTGGTTATCGCATTTTTTTAGCGCACCTCCTCTCCGCGGTTCGTGATCCCATTCCACGGCGCCACTTTACGTCAGAAGACCTGACGGGTGTCGTTACCTGTCATGTTTACCTGTTTGAAGTTAGGGTATATACTGAGCAGACTCAGAGGATGAGCAAAACCACGTTCATTTGCTGAAGACCGGCAATTCGGTAGCCCAAATCCTAAGAGAGGAAGTCCAGATGGAGTTGATCGTCTATAAGGTCATGGCGGGTCTTTTTTGCGTCGGGGTAGTATCCCTGCTCTCCTATTTCGTCGGCTACAGATTGCATTTCCGGAAGTTCAAAGTCCAGACCGCCTCCGAGCGCGAGGAAATGCTCACCATCGAAAGATCCTTAAAGGCTTTTTGGGACAGTGAGAAACAAAATCTCGAAAACGCGAAAAAGGAGCTTGCTCAACGAGTCGAGTTTCTCGAGGCCAAGCTGGAACAATACAGGAGAAAGGCCGCCGGGGTGGGAATGATGGGGCTCCGTAAAACCAAGCTCAGCGATATGCTGATAACCTTGCTCATTGAGAACGAATCCCTAGAGGAAAAGCTTTTCCACCAGAATCTGAAACTAAAACAGGAACGGGACGAGTTTCTCGAGAACGAACTTCGCAGCATCAGCTACAAACGCATTCTTCTCTCCGAACTCCTTGCGCAGACCGAAGTTCGCCGTGAAATGGAGAAGGTTATAAACGACAGGTCCCGCCTCAAACGTCTGGACCTCAAGCAAAAGGACATGGAGCCTCTGGTCTACGACCCTGAAGACGAAGAGGACGAAGGAAAAACTACCCTGTCCACCTCCGTCTGAGGCTGCCCCGATTTTGCCGTACCCCTTTTTGGCCGCCTTCTCCAAACCGTCGCTTGGCTATATAATATTAAGAGCGCGCAATCGGGGTTCACGAATGCCGGAGGAAAAGCCGCTTCCCACATGAGATCTTTTCTGCTCCAAAGTCAGTTTCAGCCAACAGGTGACCAACCGCAGGCCATTGACAAGCTGGCGTCCAACATCCTCAACAGGGTTGACCAGCAGACCCTGCTGGGTGTGACGGGGTCGGGCAAGACTTATACCATGGCCCACGTCATCTCCAGAGTCCAGAGGCCAGCCCTGGTCATAGCACCCAATAAAACGCTTGCAGCACAACTCTACGGGGAATTCAAATCGTTTTTCCCGGAAAACGCTGTTGAATATTTCGTATCTTATTACGACTATTATCAGCCCGAAGCCTATGTCCCTCAGACCGACACATACATTGCAAAAGATTCCTCGATAAACGAAACCATCGACAAGATGCGCCACTCCGCAACGCGTTCGCTGCTGGAGCGGCGGGACGTTATAATCGTTGCGAGTGTTTCCTGCATATACGGCCTGGGTTCCCCGGAAAAATACCAGGAAATGCTGCTACAGCTCAAAGCAGGGCAGCAGATCCAACGGGAAGATGTGTTGCGCAAGCTGGTTGACATCCAGTATGAGCGAAATGACTACGACTTCCATCGCGGCGTTTTTCGCGTGAGGGGGGACGTGATCGAGGTTTTTCCAGCCTACGAGGAAGACAGGGCTGTACGCATAGAGTTTTTCGGAGACGAAGTCGATTCGATAAAGGAGATCGATCCGCTGACCGGCAGGACCCTGAGGCGCCTGGATAGAACGGACATTTACCCCGGGACCCATTACGTAACTGCCCAGGACACTCTCGAACGAGCTGTAAACTCCATCAAGCTGGAGCTGTCACAGAGGTTGGAGCTCTTCTATCGGGAGGGCAAGCTGCTGGAGGTGCAACGGCTCGAGGAGCGGACCCGCTTCGACCTCGAAATGCTGGTTGAACTCGGTTACTGCAACGGAATTGAAAACTACTCGAGGCACCTCGACGGCCGTGCCCCGGGAACGCCCCCGTACACGCTGCTCGACTACTTCCCGCAGGACTGGCTCCTGTTTATCGACGAAAGCCATATTTCGGTCCCGCAGATTCGCGGTATGTACAACGGCGACAGGGCAAGAAAAGAGACCCTGGTCCGCTACGGATTCAGACTGCCCTCGGCGCTCGACAACAGACCCCTCAATTTTGACGAATTCGAAAGCCGGGTCAAACAGGTGGTGTATGTATCCGCGACTCCCGGTCCGTATGAGCTTGCCAACACGAGAGGAAGGGTAGTGGAGCAGATCATCAGGCCCACCGGACTGGTCGACCCGCAGATCGAGGTGCGCCCCGCCGATTTCCAGGTTGACGACCTGATAGGTGAAATCCGAAAGCAGGTGAAAGCCGGCCATCGCATCCTGGTCACAACACTCACCAAGAGGATGGCGGAGGACCTGACCGAATACCTTGCCGAACTGAATATACGAGTCCGTTATATGCACTCGGACATCAACACCATCGAGCGGATCGAAACGGTGCGCGATCTGAGGCTTGGCAATTTTGACGTTTTGGTTGGAATAAACCTGCTTCGGGAAGGCCTCGATATTCCCGAGGTTTCACTTGTAGCCGTTTTGGATGCCGACAATGAAGGTTTTTTGAGATCGGACCGCTCCCTTATCCAGACTGCCGGCCGCGCCGCGCGCAATGTGAACGGAACAGTCATTCTTTACGCCAATAAAGTCACCGAATCCATGCGCCGCGCTATTCAGGAGACGGACCGGCGGCGAAAAAAGCAGCTCGCCTACAACGTTGAAAACAAAATAGTGCCGCGGTCAATAGAGAAGGAAGTGGGCGACATTCTCGCCGAATACCGCATGAGGCCTTATGAATCGGAGTTCATTTTCGAAGCGCAAGCTTCATTGGATCAGGCGGAAGGTCTCGTGTCCCCGGATGAACGTATTCTGGAAATCGAAAAAGAGATGAAAGAGGCCGCCTCTCGGCTTGAATTCGAAAAAGCAGCCGCCCTGCGCGACGAAATCAAAAGACTTCGCGAAAAGCAGTTGTTGTTGCAGTAGGCCGGGTTTTCACCCGGACAATTTGACTCAAGTGCCGGCGTGCGAGCCGCATAGAATAAAGATCTTAACGAAAGCTATCTTCTTTTCTGGACAATGCATCTCCGGAACAGAAAACCCTTTATTATACCAGCCACGGCTTCCACAACCCGGACCTGCTGTTCAGGGGATATTCCCATCCAGAGCGGCAGCCGGATCAGACACTGAGAAGCCGAGTCGGTCACCGGCAGTTCACCGTTCGTCCTGCAGTAGCGTAGGCCTGCCGGGGACCGGTGTAGCGGGACATAATGAAAAATGGCCGAAATGCCGCGGGACTTCAATTCGGAAAGAACCATTTGCCGGTCGATCTGGGGCGGCAACAGGATGTAGTACATATGGGCGTTGTGTTGGCATTCAGCGGGAATAATCGGCCGGCGTAGATACCCAACCGATTCAAAAGGCTCAAGAAGCTCGTGATAGCGTTTCCAGGCCTCCAGCCGCTCCGAGGTAATCCGGTCGGCTTCTTCGAGTTGCGCCAAAAGAAATGCCGCCGTCAATTCACCCGGAAGATACGACGATCCGACGTCCTGCCATGTGTATTTGTCGACTTCTCCGCGAAAAAAACGGCTGCGGTCAGTGCCCTTCTCCCTGTAAATCTCCGCCATCCCTATCAGATCGGGGGTATTGACCAGTAGAGCGCCTCCCTCGCCGGAAATAACATTCTTGGTTTCGTGAAAGCTATAAGCTCCAAGGTGACCGATACTCCCCAGGGCCCGTCCCTTGTAGGAGCCCATCACTCCCTGCGCGGCGTCCTCAACCACTTTCAATTCATTTGCCGCGGCAATTTGCGTGAGAGTGTCCATCTCGCAGCCCACCCCTGCATAATGGACCGCGACAATTGCGCGCGTGCGCGGCGAGATAGCCTCTTCGATCAAGTTCTCATCGATATTTAGGGTATCTTCCCTTATGTCCACGAAAACAGGCCTTGCGCCCCGCAGCACAAAAGCGTTGGCAGTGGATACGAACGTGTAAGAGGGCATTATAACTTCGTCGCCCGCTTTTATTTCAAGAAGCAGGGCGGCCATTTCAAGCGCCGCCGTACAGGAATGTGTCAATAACGCCTTAGGGCACCCGGTCCTGGCCTCGATCCATTTATGACAGCGATCGGTAAAAGGACCATCACCGGCCAGACGCCCCTGAAAATGGGCTTCTGCAATGAAGTAGAGTTCTTTGCCGGTCATGAACGGCCAGTTGAACGGAACCGGATTCTTATTATTGTTATTTCTTGCCATATCAAAACCTGTTTTGGGTGGCATTCTCGATAAGCACTGCCAATAGCCTATCCAGACTTGCCGGGCTTATGAATCATCTCGTTACCTGTTGGAACTATGCCACCTTGCCCTGCGTGCAAATGATCGAAACCCCGCCCCCATTACCGAAGCATAAACTGCTCGGCCTTGGAAAGAAGGACCGTGCTGTCAAAACCGGAGCAAAAGTATATTTTTGCGTGCCTTGATTTCGCCTGGGATTATAGAGTTTTGAACCGACCGGATCGGACTTCCTTGTCATAGTCGATAAGAATGTCCCGATAACTATAGGCCGGTTCCCAGCCAAAGTCGCTTTTAGCACTGTCTATGTCGAAATAATAGCTCTTTTTTTTCTCAGGCAGATCCGGCCTGTAAACTACGGGGACCACATTAGTTTCAGTACTAAAGACTTCCGCAAATGTCTTAATTTCTTCTTCATTGGTTCGTCCAACCCCGGACCCGATGAGGTAAAGGCCTCGCGCCCTGTCGCTCGTGATTGCCATATGAATAGCCCGGGCCGCATCTTTGACGTATAGCGAGTCACGCCTGGTCTCGTGTTTTCCCCAGATCTCAAGCGCTTCACCGGCTTTGGCCCGCTTGTAGAAGACCTCGAATGCACTCGGATTAAACACTCCGTCGGCCCAGAATCCTTCCAGGCGACCGTAGCCCAACAGACCGGTCAGCCGCAAAATGACCCCCCGGATGCCGAATTCCTGTGAATAATGTTCGACGTACTCAGCGGCTGCCACTTTTGAAATAACATAGGCAGCGTGATCACCCGTCAGGGCATACTTCCTGCCCATCGCAGTCGTAATGGGCAATACCGTATGTTCCATGCCCTCGTATAGGGTAGTCGTGAAAATGAACTTTCCTATCTTATTTTTCCGGCAATGTTCCAATGCGTAGAGAGTACCCAGGGTGTTGACCTTGAGAAAAATATCGGGGGGACCGTCCGGGCAGGCGGCCGGAATTATTGCGGCAAGATGAACGAATGCCTTCACATCTCTGCTGGGCAGGTTTTCGAAGTCCTTGGGGCCTGTAACATCCAGATGCACGAAAGGGACGCCCAGCTCACGAAAGAACGAGTCGTATTTTCGGCTGCGCCCTGCTGCGATAACCTTCTCTCCCGCCTTTACCAGATGATCGACCAGATACCGGCCCAAGAAACCCGTCGCTCCGGTGACAATGATCATAACTATTCCCCCAGTCTCGATTTTTGGAATTCGACGGTCTCACGCACTATATAGAGCGGCCTTCCTTTGGTCTGATCAAAAACGTAACCTATGTAAAGTCCAAGCACCCCGATTTCGGCAATGATAATCCCGCCCACAAAACAAATAGACACGATCAGGCTGGTCCAGCCCGTAACACTGATGCCGTTCAAGAAATACCTGTAAAGGACCAGCAGACCATATAAGAAAGAGACGACGGTCACAGCGCAGCCCACCTTGATTGAGATCACCAGGGGCTTGTTGGATTGGGTCGTGATGATTTCGCATGCGAGTTGGAGTTGCTTCTTGAGTGTGTAGGACGAACTGCCTGAACACCGTTCGGCGTGCACGACGTCAATGGTCGCCGTCTTAAAACCCATCCATTTTATGAACAGGATGAAAGCGCGGTTTCGATCACCCATGCGCTTGTAGTTATCTGCCACCATTCGGCGGCAGATACTGAAATTGCTGATCGTGCTGTCGAAGGCTCCGCCTGTGAAGTAGCCGTAAATCCAATGAAAAACTCTTGAAGAGAGTCTTTTTACAAACTTGTCCTTACGAACGGTTCTGCGGGAAAAAACGACGTCATAGCCTTCCCGGGCTTTTTCATAGAGGCGGTGGATTTCTTCGGGGCGGTCTTGAAGGTCGCAGTCCATGACCACGATCCACTCGCCAGTGGCATGGTGCAGGCCGGCTGTAATAGCGCGGATCTGACCGAAGTTGCGGGATAGATCGAGACCTTTTACCCTCTTGTCTTTCAGCGCTATCTCTCGGATTGTCTCCCATGAATTCTGCGGACAGGCATCATTCACCAGGATGATCTCGAAACTGTGAGTAATGGCTTCGAGCGCAGCTGCCAGACGGCGATAGAGCTCTTCCAGGGAAGCCCTGCAGCCATACACTGGGATGACAACAGATATTTCCATTGTCTTCTACCTTTCTCCAACCGGCGATTTACACGAATCATCAGGGTCGCGAAAGGTTTTCATGTATGTGATTGCTCTCGGCCCGGTGTTGAAAATCAAGTCAACAATGCTGACGCCGTGCTCGAAAGGCGGATATAGCTGAGGATATTCAGGGTACCCGGAGTAGTCGATGTAGGAGAGCTTTATGTTTTCCCGAGCGAACAAGTCAGGTTCTATATAATTTTTAGCGGCAGGGCCGGAAAGATATTCGCCGGCGCCAACCTGCTTACACAAATCGACGAGACGCATTGTCTGGCCGTCTGCCAGGAGGTAGTCTCGCGACCAGGTTATTTTCGTTGTGATGCCGAGAATCGCGCAGACTTCTCTGATGAAAAGATAGTTGATGTTGCTCAGGTTACGCTCAGCACTGCATTTCTCATAAAGCTTCTCAAAAACCGGTTCATACGGTTTGAAATATGCAGCCTTTGCGTAGGCTTGGGATAGGGAACGCCAGTGTCTCCGGCCCCAGGCAGAATCGCTTATTAGTGTTTCCTGAATAAGTTGACCGAACCTGTGACGGACCGGGATACTCAGCCACAACAGGCCACCGGAGGTTTTGATCTTGTTTCGGTTGCGCCAGTCGTTCTTCGTGAACTGCGCTGTGTCGTAGAGAATGAATTCATCGACGGAATTGATTAAATCAAAGTAACCCTTCCATGGAATATAATTTGATTGGAGTATGGCCAGCCGTTTGCCCATTAACATAATCTCTTCTGAAAACAGCGCTCAATCGACTCCGGCCGTGTCCGCTCTTGGTGGCATGGTTGCAAAAGAAGCTGCCCCCGAACTGCAGCCTCGATTTCTCCGCACCATTTTCCACAAAACAAGATGGACGATGCCCAGAGCTATTGCGATTACCGAGTAGGACCGCAGCAACAGTGTCCCGGTCTGGGCCGCTGCCGGAGCGAATCCGAGCCAAACCAGCACTTGTGATGTCCCGGCTTCGGAGACACCCAGACCGCCGGGAACGAGGCTTAAAATGCTGATTAACGTAACCGTTGACATCAAAGCGGCTGTCCTGAAAAAATCCAGCGACAGCGATCCGCAATGTAGCAGGAGATACCAACTGAGTGTAACCGAGGACCAGGAAACGAACGTAATAAAAGTGACCAGGAGCAGTTGAGGAAAACTCCGGATGCACAATCTCATCTGGTCAAGCAACTGTTTGGCCCGTCCTGTAAATCGCAGCCTGTAGAGAATGCATATTCCTATAACGCTGAAGGATATGGATGCGCCGATGAGAAAATAGGCATAGGACCTGTCGGGCAGGACGAATTTAAGGGCGGTAAGGAGGCTGATACCCGCTATGGACAAGACTGTTGCCAGGTCCAGGGCCCGTTCCACCAGGAAAGATCCATATCCGGGATAGCGCTGGATCATGCCGTATTTTTTCAGCAGCTCCACTTTGACCACTTCTCCCGATTGCAGGGGTGTAAAGATCGAAAAACTCAGGGCAACTGCTGTGCACATATAAACATCGAAAAAGGAAACCTTCGTATCCGTCCGTTTCAGGAGCAAATGCCAGCGCAGAGCGCGAATCATCCAGTAGAGTATTATAGACGATCCGCCATACCCGACCAGATAGAACGGATTGACTTCTCTCAGGGCAGACCAGATTGGCCCCCATTGGAAAGTGATAACCACGTAGACGGAGCTGCCGGCGAAAACCAGACCGGCAAAAAGCATGGCGGCTACTCGATATCGCTTCGAGCCCGTTGTCCGCAGAGCCGGCATGGAACATTCGAGAGGGCCTGAAACAAGGGCTGCCTCTCTAATATCCGCGGCTGGAGAGCCTTCAACATTCTGCGCAGGAAGATCAAAATTTTGCACAAGTTTATATCCAAAGAAACCAAAGACTTAATACCCATTTAGTCATGGCGCTGCCTCACACCTGTATCGGTTCAATATGATCGTTCCAAGGTGAAGGGTGGACAGTTCTTTCATTTCTCCATGAAGGCGTTCTCTGCAATAAGTTCCTAAATATCCGATACACTTCTGCAGGGCAACAATCTCAATGCCCCCCTCTTTAACAAGGAGATCGATCATGCCACGCCCCTGCTGTTGCTCGGTGAATGCAACCGAGAAGGGTGCCAGGGTAAAAGCTCCCAAGCCGTAAAATTTGAAGTTCATTGCAGGGGGTGGCGCCCCTATGACCGGATAAACTGCCTCGAGAGGAAACCCTATACCCCAGATGACCACCGGTTCACGGGGAAAGGCGTCAAGCCCCTCACGGGCTTGCACGGACTCAACCTTCATGTCTTTCGACTCGGTAAAGACGAGAGAAGAATTGATTATTGCCGCCACAATGAGCACACCCGCAGCGAGTCGATTACGCCAACCTGAAAATTGTCCCGTCAAAAAGGGAGCAATGACCAGGAGGCAAACCAGCGGCACATATACCCTTATTATTCCGGGACGTCCGGATAGGCCAATGGCAAAGATGGCTGCGATGCATAACCCCCAACTGGCTGCCACCCGCCAACCCGGACGCAGGAAGGCCAGGAGCAGTGCAGCCAGAACCAGCGGCAGCAGCTTGGGGTCCCAGAAGGTTTCTATCCCGGCCCAACCTTTTGCGACTGAATTCCCCTGAGCAGGCAATGGCCCCAGGTCGGCAAGCATTGCCCGCAGCGTTTGAGGATTAACGATTTCAGGATCGACAAAAAACCATTCCCGTATCAGGTCTATGTCATTAGCGCTGAAACCATAACGGCCCAGTATATCCGGGCGCTTTTTCAGATGCTCATCGGCGCAGAAATCAGTGAACGGCGTCCGAACCGGGTTAAGCTCATTAAAAGCTTTCCACTCCTGCCCTTCATAAGCCCGGCGATCAACCACCGTCGATAATGCCATCACCACAATGAGGGCCAACAATACAAATTGTGATGAGCGGCGTCGCAATATGGCCCCCCACGGCAGCAGCGGCAGGGCCACGATAAAAACCAGAAAAAATTCGTTTCGCCTCACCAGGAAACTGGCAAAAGCAAAAAGGCATCCTATCAACAGCGCCAGAGGATCATTCCTGCGAGCAAACAGGTGAATGCATATAACCGCTGCTACCATGAGCAGACCGGCGTTGATAGTGAACTGAGGGAAGAGCACCGGACGCACCATCAACAGTGCCAGTACGCCAAGTGGAGCTATATAGCCGGAGCCTAGCCGGAACAGGCCAAACACCAACACCGCCCCTACGATAACGAGCACGCTGAGGGTTACGATTGAGTAGCCTAGAATTCCGTTTATTTGGGGAACTGCACGAACCAGATGCCCCCAAAGAATGTTGGAAAAAATAAGATTTGGGGAGCCAAAAGCTGCCACGCCATAGCCGTGAGCAACCATGGACATGGCAACGTCGTCATTCGTCTCCCATCTTGCATCAAAAGCCAAACAGAGGGAGAGCACAAAAGCTGCTGAAATAGCCAGCGAACATGCAATCAGCCAGAACTTTGATCCCGGAAGTCCGCCGGTTTCACGATCAGCCACGGGAGGCAATTTCCGTTACTAGCAAAATGAAACACATACCAGTTATTCCTCGTTACAAAACCGGGGAGAATGTCTAATTAAAACAGGGCCAAGCAGATTAGACCCTGGCGTCCAAAAGGAGAATGCCTAAACCCCGGGAACCCGGCCGGGGAATCAGCAGGTACACTTCCCCTCACCTGGACACCGACACTGCCCAAGGGGGTCAATCATACCGGACCTACTGTTAATTTGCGCATTTTTGAGGCTGATCTCCTCAAGAATTGATCTCAGATCCGGGGCGCAAGGACCGGTTAATGTCAGACTGTCCTCTGTTCATAAAGTCTATGCCCCAACCGGTCAAAATAATCCAGGCCGGTACCCCTGACCAAAGACCGGTGGCGACTCTAGCAGAAACCTCCAGAAGTGTCAAACTGCTCTTGGCCCTCGTTTTACACTTCAAATTCAGGACGGAAAAATCACAGAGCGCCGGAAGGAAATCTGGCGCATCAGGGCGCTCCCAAGGACAAACCTCCTCGTTAGAGACGCGGCAGCAGTTACGAGGGTCACCATGGAAAATATCTTGCCTTAAAGATCTATTGTGAGGTAATGAGGAATCCAACGGACCTGCCGACCAGGCTCCAAAATACTGCTAATTGAAGGCCAACTCTCGTGGACAGCAAACTGCCGGTAGTCGTAGTCCTGGGGATGCACAGAAGTGGAACTTCCCTGACCGCCAATCTCCTGAATGCCATTGGGGTCGAATTTGGCGACGAATTGCTTCCTGCCGATTCATTCAACGCAGCGGGCTACTGGGAATCAAGGACGATTTGCGAAACCCAAGACAAGATCCTAAAGGAATTGAACTGCGACTGGCACAATCCTCCCCTTTCTTTTCCCGCCGACTGGTGCCGAAAACCCGGCATTCAGGAACTCAAGAAAATCCTTGTCGAATACGTCGGCTCACAATGCAGCTCCGACGGGAAGATATTTGGTTTTAAGGACCCCCGGACAGCGGTTCTTATACCCCTGTGGCTGGAGATTTTCGATGAGCTGAAACTTGAGCCCCACTACGTAATATCGGTTCGCCACCCGGTATCCGTGGCCGCGTCCCTGACCCACGGAAATCTGGGGCTTGCCCGTTCCCAGGCGCTCTGGCTCAAGACTTATCTCGATGCGCTGTCCTATACCAGGAACCATCCGCTGGGCATTGCGGATTACGATCTCTGGTTCGATTCCGGCATGGAACAGGCCAGAGCGGTTGTAAAATCCCTGAATCTTCCTCTACCCATAAGCGAGGAACAAATAGCGAACGCCGTCAATCAGACCGTTCATTCCGGCTTGCGCCATCACTCTTCCAAACAGGATGAAATGCTCTCACCCGTCGTGGCGAGATTTTATTCCCTGCTGAGGCAGGCGGCGGCAGAGGGCAAAATACCTGATGAAATCTGGAAACTTACGGAAGGATTCGAAAAAACAAAGGACCTCTGGGGCATCTGGGACGGCATAGCCGCGGAAAGAGACGCGGAGGTCAGAGCGGTCAAAACACGTCTAAAAAAACAAAAGCAGTTGTATACCTACATTATTATTGGGATTCTCGTCGTTTTCACGCTGATATCTTCATTCCTGCTTTTTGGTGCTCACCACTGGTTCAAATGAACCTGCCCGGAACCCTGCCATTGAAGTTGACCCGCTTTGCCCGTTAATGGCTACATCGTGCCGCCGGGCAACTTGTTGTGGAGTTCATAGATAATCTGACGCCCTTTGGGCGGGAAATACCGCCGAAAGACGACCATTTTTGTGAAACGGCGTATTTCACGTAAGATCTCCTTCGGCCACGGGGGGCTGAATATTTTGGGGCATCTGATGATTTTCGTTGTCGCAGGCGATGAAATCAGGCCCCGTTCGTAAAGTATGTCGAACGAATCTTTACGGAAAGTCACCCCATGCTGTCCATCCGCTGCGAAAGTAAGCTCCTTTCCGTCTTTCAGTTCGAAATAAGGCGTCATTATGTAGGCAATCCTGCACCTGCTCACCAGATAAGAAGCTGCTTCCCTGTATTCTTTGAAGTGCTCGAGCACATTGGAACAGTAGATCACGTCCCAGAACCCGGACAACTCTTCGAATCCTGACTTGAAGAATTCAGCAATGTGACCGTATTCGGTCTTACAGCGCTCTATCGCGACACTCGAAACATCGCATCCGAATAGCCTTGCTTTCGGATAGGCCCTCCTAAAAACAGGGCTGCTATCCCCGAGAGCACAACCCACGTCCAGTAGAGAGAAGTCCTCAAGCGGGATTTTTATGTTTTTGACAAAACACCTGGCGAACCCTGCTGTTTGATTTCGACCGCCATTGGATTCCCAATTTCCACCCGGCAGAAAAACCTTATCGAGATGCCCGGACGGCCAGCCGGCCTCACAGCCCACCGCATGTTCCATCAATCCTCCAGTCCAAGGTCCGGATAGTCCAATTGTCAGACATCCATTCCATGTCGTCTGAGAAGATCTTTCACTCTTTCAAACTTCCTGTTGAAAGCCCACCTCTTCATAAATCCACGGGGCATGTGGGATTCGATCGACCTGATGCGGTTTGATATTCTATATTGCACCCCTGGACTCAATAGAGTTCTTGAGGCATCCCGATATCCGGTCACTTCGCCCAAATATCCTTCGATCACCCGCAATTGAAGGTGCCTGGGATGAATACGCTGGTGGTGCAGGGGATGCTTGGTTTTCAGTTTCCTTCGGTTCTCTTTCATTATTTTGCGGGTACCATTCCCCATCAGGCTGAAAGATCCCCCTCCCCTGTGATAGACGAAGACTTCTTCTGCGCATATCAATTTGTACCCGGCATGGCGCACACGCATGCAGTAATCATCATCTTCGTAGAAGCCCAGCCCGAAGCTCTCATCCAGGAATCCGACATGGTCCAGCACATCCCGGCGCAGGGCCACGCAGAAAAATCCCAGCATCTCGGTTTCGAACCTTCCACCCAGGCTGTTTGAAACCCAGGTTTGCCCCTCCTCGATGATCAGTTCCGGAGTAATGCTCGTTGTGAAAATCCTCTGCTCATTTCCTACTGAGTTGGAAACCGGCCCAACCAGCCCGATCACCGGGTCATGAGTAAGCAGCGCGGTTAATCCTTCGATCCAGTCCTTCGTAACGATGCAGTCGCTGTTCAGCAGAATTAAGTACGAGCCTGAGGCAATCCTGAGTCCGTCATTGTTTCCGCCTGCAAATCCCCGGTTCGATTTGTTAAAAATGCACTTGAGTCTCGGCTCGTCCTTCATCATGTTATTGAGGTAGGCAGGTGTATCATCGGAAGACTTGTTGTCCACAACTATGACTTCAAAATCACAGCCGGCGCCGTATTTGAAAATGCTTTCCAAACAGGGCGCCGTGGTTTCGCGCAGGCCGTTGTGGCTGACAATTATGATGCTGGTCTCAGGCATTGGCGTTCTTAAAGGGAAGTCTGTACAGGTCGTCCATAAGACGGGCAAGACTCTGCTCCCAGGGAGGCTGTTCTATTCCGAAACATTTCCCGATCTTTCCGCAATCGAGCGCGGAGTATCCAGGTCTCGCAGCAGCAGTCGGGTATGAACTGCTCGGGATGGGCGACACCCTGGCGATCGGTAACGACTCCCTTTCCCGCGCCTCATCAAGGATGGCTGAGGCAAAAGAGTACCAGGTAGTAACGCCTTTTCCACAAAAGTGATACGTTCCCCAAGGGATATCGTCCGAGCCGAAGAGTGTTCGCCAGGCAATCTTGACCAGGCTTTCGGCCAGGTCGAAAGACCACGTGGGGCATCCATACTGGTCCGATACCACTTCCAGTTTTGGCCGCTCCTTGCCCAGCCGGAGCATCGTCTTCACGAAATTGCGGCCCCTTGCCCCATAAAGCCACGAGGTCCGGACTATTATGTGCCGCCCAAGCCTGGAGCGGACAGCCTCTTCTCCTTCCCATTTGCTCCGGCCGTAAACACCGATCGGATCGGCGGGGTCTTCTTCCGCATAGGGACGATCGGCTTTGCCGTTAAAGACGTAATCCGTTGAAATATGTATCAGAGGTATGGCCAGCTTTTCACATACCTCAGCCAGATTTGCCGCCCCATCCCTGTTTACCGCAAAAGCAGCGTCTTGCTCAGATTCCGCCCTATCGACCTCGGTATAGGCCGCGCAGTTTATCAGCAAACCTGCCGAATTCAGGCGGCCTACCGCCGCAGAAACGCTTTGCCTGTCAGCTATATCGACAACAGGATAATCCAGCTCGATGACCTCAAAGCCGCTCTTGTTCAAGAGTTCGATGACCTCCCAACCGAGCATGCCGCTGCTTCCGACAACGATAACACTGCGCCTTGTCGAGTCTTCAGCAGTCATCTTCGAGGATCCCCAGCAGGTATTGCCCATACCCGGTCTGTTTCAATGGCTGCGCGAGAGCACGTATCCGGTCGGCATCGATATATCCCATTCGATACGCGATCTCTTCGACACAGGCGATTTTCAAATTCTGGCGCTTTTCGATGGTTTCAATAAAGCAGCCTGCATCGATCAAAGATTCATGGGTTCCCATATCCAGCCAGGCAAAGCCCCTGCCAAGCACTTCCACCTTCAACTCTCCACGAGCCAAATATTCGTTGTTAATGTCCGTTATTTCCAGCTCGCCTCTAGCCGAAGGCTTGAGCGCGGCCGCCATCTCGACCACCCTGTTGTCATAAAAATAAATCCCGGGGACGGCATAGCAGGACCGTGGTTTGACCGGCTTTTCTTCCAGGCGCAAAGCATTGCCCTCCTCGTCGAACTCAACCACCCCGTATTTCTCCGGGTCGCTGACACGGTAACAAAATATAAGCCCGCCCGATTCAACCTTCACAGACCTTCTGAGAACTTCCTGCAGGCCCTGCCCATAGAAGACGTTGTCACCCAGAACGAGACAGACGCGGTCTTTTCCTATGAATTCCCTGCCGATAATGAATGCCTGGGCAAGACCATCCGGGCTGGGCTGCTCCGCGTATGAAATGCGCAGCCCTAATTGGCTCCCATCGCCGAAAAGAGCAACGAATCTGGGCAGATCGACCGGCGTGGAAATAATCAGAATATCCCGGATGCCTGCCAACATGAGGACAGAAAGAGGGTAATAGATCATCGGCTTGTCGTAGACCGGCAGAAGCTGTTTGCAAACCGCTTTGGTAAGCGGATAAAGCCGGGTCCCGCTGCCCCCGGCAAGGATGACGCCCTTCCATTTGCCGGAAGCCGGCATATCTTGAACCCCTCTAATCCGGGCACGGCCCAAAGGCATTTGACACCTCCTGCATCAGTTAGCCGACGAGAACCCAGAATCCAGCCCTTTAGTTGAACCACGCCCAGTGTTCACGACTCACCACTCTTCAGACAGTTCGGCGTCGCGAAAAAGGCTGCCGTCAGCATCCTTTTCGGAAATGATCCTCTCGCCGGCCAAGGGCCAGTCGATAGCCAGATCGGGATCATCCCATCTTATGCATCTTTCGTGTTCCGGCGCATAAAAATCGCCGGTTTTGTACAGAACTTCCGCCACATCGGAAAGAGCAAGAAAACCATGGCCAAAACCGGAAGGAATATAGATTTGTGTCTTGTTAGACGCGGAAAGATTCAAACCGAACCAGCGGCCAAAAGTCGGCGAGGACCTTCTAAGATCTACCGCCACATCGAAAATCTCTCCACTGACAACGCGAACCAACTTTGTCTGAGAATTTCTTACCTGGTAGTGAATGCCTCTGAGTGTGCCGCGGCGGGACAGGGAATGATTATCCTGCACGAACTCGCTCTCAATACCGTGTTCGGCAAAAATTCTCTGGTTGTAGCTCTCGAAGAAAAACCCTCTCTCGTCGGCAAAGACGCGCGGCTCCAAGATTAGGATTCCCTGAATAAACACTGAAGAAACTCTCACTTTTCCCCTCTTGACTTGAATTGATGCGCCACTTTTAGCACTATCGCGGCGGAAATGAAAGCCAAAGCGAGCCGGCCGCAGTGCCTGCGCAAGCCGTGGCCGGATTCTCGGAGTTCGAATGCCGGAACTGAGATTATCATCACAAGCCCGAGGGAATGCGCATTTACTCCTGAGAGGCCGCCGGGCGCCCGGTCAGACACGAACCAATCCAGGCTCGCGGCTCTGGAATCCTTTCAAACTCTTTGCAGAAAAGATGCAAAGCCGGTAAAAGACACTCTGAGTTCCGAAGCGGGCCTGGTGAGGGTAAACTGGCATATATTTCAAAACTCCGCAAGGAACGGAGCCGGCGGGTAAGGTTCTTTGTAACTTGGCAGTCTCTCACGAATAAACTGGATGATATCCGTAATGCACAGAATTCTAATCGTATTCGGCACCCGTCCGGAGGCCATAAAAATGGCGCCTGTCGTAAAGGAATTCCAAAGGCACCCGGACAATTTTACCAGCCTCGTCTGTGTCACCGCCCAGCATCGAGAAATGCTTGATCAGGTTCTATCGGATTTCAAAATAACTCCCGATTTCGATCTTGACATTATGAAAGCCGGCCAGGACCTATTCCAGATAACAAGCGCAGTACTGACGGGTTTACGCGGCGTGCTCGCGGAAAGCAATCCCGACATGGTCCTGGTGCACGGAGATACCACGACCACCATGGCAGCCGCCTTGGCTGCGTATTACCGCCCTACGAAAATAGGCCACGTGGAGGCGGGTCTGCGGACCCGAAACAAATTTGCCCCCTATCCCGAAGAGATGAACCGGCGGATCACAGGGGCAATAGCGGACCTGCATTTCGCCCCTACTCCCTGGGCGCGCCAAAATCTGATCGATGAGGCAGTAAACCCCCAGACTATACACGTTACGGGCAATACGGTAATTGACGCCCTTTTTGCCGCCCTTGCCCTGATAGATAAAGACTCCGGGCTCCAGGAACGCTTTGCCTCCCGGTTCTCATTTTTGGATTATAAAAAGAGATTGGTCCTTGTAACGGGTCACCGGCGGGAGAATTTCGGGGAGGGATTTCAAAACATCTGCCGCGCACTGGCGGAAGTTGCGTCAAATCAGTCTGAAGTACAGATCCTCTACCCGGTTCACCTCAATCCCAATGTCTACGGCCCGGTTCGCAAAGTTCTCGGAAATATGGAGGGCTCGAACATATTTCTGATCGACCCGGTTGACTACCTTTCTTTCATATACTTGATGAACCGCTCTTATTTGATCGTCACCGATTCGGGAGGCATTCAAGAGGAGGCGCCATCACTCGGAAAACCTGTTCTGGTAATGCGCGATGTCACAGAAAGGCCGGAAGGAGTAAAAGCGGGAGCGATCATGGTAGTCGGAACTAAAGCGGCACAAATCCGATCCTCTATAGAACGTCTTCTTTCGGACAGGACACAATACCAGAAAATGTCATCTGCCGGCAATCCTTATGGAGACGGCAAAGCCGCTGAAAGGATAGTTCGGATAATTCGCGACAGTCTTAATTCATAAGTTCTTACTTTCTCCAAGTCGAGTAAAAGATTCAGAAACCTCAGCAAGATACGCTCTGCCAGGGAGTAATCATTCGATCATTTGGATCGAATTTGAGTGTAGAATTTTATCCAATTCCATGAAATCTCGTTTATAATTCAGATCGAGAAAATCAGAGACGACAAAGTTTTTATCTCTCAAAAGGGCAAAAGTCCGCCCCGGCAGTTTCATTCATATCATTTTCCGTGAATAGTAATGGAAGACTGGAAATGCGCGAAAAACACAAAATCCTGATCGTTGACGACGAAGATTCGTTCCGAATTGCGATGCGCCGGCTCCTGGGGAAAACAAATATCATCCTGGAAGCCGATACGGGAACGGCCGGACTGTCGCTTGCCGAACATGAAGAGCCCGATCTGGTCCTGCTTGATATCGCGCTGCCAGACGGAAGCGGCCTGGAATTGCTGCCTCGGTTCAAGGAGTTGCGCCCATCGCCGACCGTTGTCATGATTACCGCATACGAGCAGATAAAAGATGTGGTTATGTCAATCAAGCGCGGCGCCTTTGACTACCTGGTCAAGCCTGTTGATCTGGACGAATTTGAACTGACTATCAAAAATGCGCTCGAACACGCCGGGCTTAAGAATGAAATTACCCGCCTTCGCCAGGAGGTCAGAAGACTCCAGGGCGTCGACTGGCTCATCGGAAAACATCCATTGTTTCTGGAAGCGCAAATGCTCGCTATTAAAAGCGCTCAAAGCCGCGACGCCGGTGTTCTGATACAGGGTCCAAGCGGGGCGGGCAAAGAGCTGTTTGCCAGGCTTATTCACACCAGGAGCCCTCGCGCTCCCTATCCTTTCGTGGCGCTCAACTGCGCCGCTTTCTCGAAAGAGATCATAGAGAGCGAGCTTTTCGGGTATGAAAGAGGGGCCTTTACAGGTGCCAAATCGGAAGGAAAGGAAGGGCTGCTCCAGGTTGCAGATGGCGGCACGCTCTTCTTGGATGAGATCGTGGACTTGCATCCGGAGGTCCAGGCAAAGCTTCTTCGTGTTATGGAAGAACAGGAGTTTTTCGCTGTTGGGGGCACCAGGAAGAGGAGAGTGGACATCCGCATAGTCTCGGCTTGCAACCAGGACCTTTGGAACGTGGCCGAACAGGGCGGATTCCGTAAGGATCTCTTCTTCAGGCTCGCAACAATCAAAATAACCCTGCCCTCACTTCGCGAAAGACGAGAGGACATCCTTCCGCTTGCCAGGACATTCATGGAGGAGTTTAACGACAAGTACGGGAAGAAGTTTCGTGGAGTCAATCCCAAAGCCGAACAACTTCTACTGAATCATTCCTGGCCGGGCAACATCCGCGAACTTCGCAACAGTATTGAAAGGGTCGTGCTGTTGGAAAACGACGATATGATCCTCGGCCGTCATCTCCACTTCATAGACCCCGACCGTGTCGAGACTGTCGCCCTTCATCCGGACACCTTCAGTATGGTGCTGCCCGATGGAGGCATATGCCTTGAGGAGATAGAAAAAGAGCTGATCCTCAAGGCATTCGAAAAATGCGGACGCAATAAATCCAAGACAGCCAGATTTCTCAAGCTTCCTCGCCACATATTCCTCTATCGCCTGAAGAAACATGGCATAAATATTTGAACAAGATGCTCCAATGATTTTCAGCGTTGGACACTATGCTCCATATTACTCTTAAGTCTTCGTATTCACTTCACCTTTTTGCCTTATCCCCTCTGTTTTCGGAATTAGATAGCGCATATTATGAAGAATATTATCCAAAAGGCACCACGTTTCGTACAGGAAGATCAGTGCGCAACAGCGCTTGTGACCTCTGTCTTGGGGGATCGGCGATTCTGGCACGCTACTTGCGTAAACATATGCCCGGAGGCGAAAGTGTGCGTTGAAAATCTGGTGCTTGTTGTTGAACATGACGCTTCGCTAAGACGCTCTTTGGAAAAATTTCTGAACCAGGCCGGATATACCTTCGACAGCTGCTCGACAGCTACCCAAGCGCTTGCTCTTGCACGGAAAGTTCCACCTCAGGTTGTGATTCTGGAATATCATCTCCCTGATGCCAATGGCCCGCTTCTTATTGAAAATCTTTCTTTTATCGCTCCTGCTGCCGTTGCGATTATTCTTTCGGAATACGATTTCCAGGCGATAGCTGATGATCTCGATCGGGTGAGAATTACAACATTTCTGAAAAAGCCATTTGACATCATTGACCTTGAAGTTGCACTTCGTTCCGCCTGCGCAAAGGTCGGCAGTAATTCCAAAATCAAGAGAATGTCTG